>MDTC01086851.1_pt1 | contig 48273 bp, 31 predicted proteins | sample 811181 | NCBI WGS metagenome assembly MDTC01 (sample SAMN05326644, study PRJNA326480) | marine metagenome | isolation source: seawater | place: Pacific Ocean: North | collected 2011 | reverse complement strand
CTGCAATTGTTTGATCACGACTCCGGAAAAGATCTGAATCTCTTCACGCCTAATGATTGGACAGGTCGTGACGCTGATGTTGTTGGTGCCAAGCTCTATGGGTCTTGTGTTCCTGACGGTGGGACCGCAACCAGACGGCGAATTTATCAACATGTGGGTCCGGGACCCTACGATGATGAATTTGTTCGCGCACAAGATTACGAGTTGTGGACTCGAATTGTGGGTCAGGCCCGCTTTCGATTTGTCGATGAAGTGGTTTATCGATACCGCAAACATTCCGGGGGGACATCTTGGGGTGAATTCATTGACTTGACCCTCGATTCTAAGATCATTCGACGACATTTAAATCGACACCCAATCAAACGCCTATTTTCGTCTCTGGATTGGCGCCAGGATGGGCTGGCTCTAAACCAATCGTACTTGAGAATCGCGAAAAATTTACAGATGTACGGGGATCATCTGAATGCCATTCGATTCTTAGACGCCATTATCGGCCATGAATCGTGGCCTGAAGCGATGTTACATAGAGGCCAATCATATATGGCTATGGGTGATTTGGACCGCGCTGACACCCTGATCAGAGAGTTACCAAAGACCTGCGGCATAGCTCACGGCGTCCAAACAGAGCTCTCGGACATGCTGCAGACGTTGACAGGGTTTATAAATGCCTGCACCGATTGGTTTAGCGCTGGTCAATTAGACGACGTTGTGCGCCAGGCGGCAGCCTTCGATAACCGATATTTTCAGACCTACCACACCATGTATTTGCGAGGGCAAGCTCATGAGCGTGCGGGCAACGCGGAGGTGGCTCTGCATTGTTATTGTTTAGCTGGACGACTCAATCCATCGGATGCTGAGACAGAGGCGAGAGTCCAACGGCTTCATGAGACCCTTGGACAGACGCCGAAGACCGATCTGACGTCGATGCGGCGCCGTCTCAATGAACGCCTGTATGCCATTCCAGCCCGATCCCGAATCAATGAAAACGAGTCCAAGCTGGTTCATGTGATTGCCCAAGGCGTGTCAGGAAACGCCCTCGAACAAGCACTTAAATCCGCGTGTAATCAGAGTTACGGCCATATCAAAATTCATCTTTTTGGTGCCGAGACAGCCATCACAGATGCTCGGATTATCAAAAGGGCTGACTCTGAATCTCCAATGGAATTTGTTCAGACGCTTGAAGATGACTATATCGCCTGGATTGATGATACGACAATTTGGTCGAAGACCCATCTCAGCCACGGGATTAACGCACTTGGTGACGGGTTCGAGACGGCGGCCATGTGTGGCTTGCGAACACAGAGTACAGAGTCCCAGGGCGACGCACTCGAACTGTATACTCAGGCCCATTATGATCCGGCCATTTGTTTCGGCCGTAATCAGCTGCCCTTGACCCATTTTGTACACCACAGAATAGCAGGTTCCGATGGGGGACTAGACGTCCGACAGACCGCTGACGACCAATGGGACCTTGCCCTTCAGCTGATCATGTCTGAAAAAACCCGCTTTGTCGCCGCGCCGACAGTGACACAACTGGCTGACCGGGACCCAGAGTTCATGATTGACTCAGCTTCGACAGGCCCCGATTTACTTAGGTTCTTTCAACCCTATATCAGCCAAACCGGTTTTAATGTACGGGCAAGAACGGCTCAGAATTCACTTTTAACGCCACTTGGATTTCGTGTATCACGACAAGGCCGAACCTCCATAATTGTCTATGGAGGGCGTTCATTAGACGGCGTCCAAGACGCTGTGATGCATTTGAGAGACAAGACCCTCGTGCCCCATGAATTCGTCATCATGGTTGACCCACCGAGTTTTCAGGTTGCTGAAGAAATCAATCAATGGGCTCATGATTTTGACGATGTGCGTGTGTGTGAATTTCGGACTTGGACTGGTCTTGCAAAACAGATTAACGATGGCTTGGCACGGGCCAATGGTGAATTCGTTGCCATCTTACACGTGACGACACGGGTTCCAGATGCTTGGCTCGGTCGATTACAAGGCTGGATGAAAGATGAGCGCTCAACGGTCTTAGTCGCAAATCGGGGCGAGGGGGCATCCATTGATTGGACAAACTTCAATGAGAGTCGCCCCGCAGATCTGCTCACCGGTCATTGTTTGTTGATTCCAAGACAAGCAATCGAACGGGTCGGGGGCCTCGATGTCACTCTGGGCGCACGCGGTTTTGAATGGGTTGATTATCAGCGTCGCTTGTCATTGGCAGGGTTTGATATCCGTGTTGTCGACGACTTGATCGTAACATCGGAATGCGCCCAACCAAGCGGCGGTGACATCGACCAGCGCCGTTTTGATGGTCGCTGGCTGGGACCCTATTTGGATACCTACGACCGCGACTTACATTTCCAAAAGTTTGGTTCAGAGGAAGGTTTCAGGCCCGATTCTCGTCCCGTCATGGTCGAGGAGGCTGGCGAAACCAATCTCTTGGTGATGCCACCCTGGAGTGATCATGACGCGCTCGTTGAGTTTCTATCTCGATGCTCAAAGAGCGAAAGGCCCATGACAGTGTGGTTGCGTTGCCAGCCCGGTACGGCCAATGAGAGGTCCAACTCGCTGAGTAAAATCATGAACACCGTGTCCGTCAGCGACTCCGACCAGGTCAGCATCTTATTGGTCGATGCCAATTTAGCGCCCGAACGTGAAGCGGGGCTGTATCGTGCAGCTGATGCCGTTTTTGTCGACGACACTTGGCCCGGCATCAATGATGTGATTCGGCGCTCATATGATTGTCGACGTCAACTTCTTCGCGGATATTCGGAATTGGAGGCATGGCTAGCAAGCGATGCATAGATTTGATGTCAACGTGCTGATCGTCGATAATTACGATTCGTTCACATTTAACTTATTTCAATATTTCTCTGAGCTGTGCGTCAGACCACCCCGTGTCGTCACCAACGATTATCCATATGAGCAGCTCGATTTAGATAGATTCGATGCAATCGTCATCTCCCCAGGTCCAGGGTCCCCCGATAAGGTGGGTGATTTCGGTATATGCGGTCGTCTGATTAAGACTGCAAACTGTCCCATTTTGGGTGTCTGCCTCGGACATCAAGGCATTGCACATGTTTTTGGGGGCACGGTCTCAAGTGCGATAGAGCCGATGCACGGCAGACCAAGCACCGTTTGCCATTACGGAGATGTTTTATTTACCGATATACCCGAGTCTTTTAACGTCATTCGCTATCACTCGCTGATCGTATCCAACCTACCGGACTCGCTCATGGCCATCGCTCATGTCGGCACAGAGCTGATGGCGCTTCGCCACCGGACTAGACCGATTTGGGGTGTGCAATTTCACCCTGAATCCATCGGCACAGATTATGGCAAGGTTCTACTGTCTAACTTCTTGAGTATAGTTCCGACTGTTGTGGACCACACAATTGACATCAGACGTACTCAATCTGAGAGACCTGATTTTTCAGCAACGAGTGATATCAAAAAATATCGGCTTCGATTTGAGCCTCTTCTGAAGGTCGCGAATCCTGAGTCTGTGTTCGATTCTCTTTATGGGGAGAGCGAACATGCCTTTTGGCTCGATAGCACTCGAGTCGATTCAAAGATGTCTAGATTTAGCTATATGGGCGGGTTTAACAGATCCGAGGGAACTGTCCTTAGATACAGCGTTGATGACTCTACCCTACACATCATGGACGCTGGACAAGAGCGCGTTATTTCCGGTTCTTTTTTCGATTCTATATCGCAATTTATAAGCCGGTTTGAATTAATTGACACCGATGCGCCATTCGATTTCAGAGGTGGTCTAATCGGTTATATGGGCTACGAAATCAAAGCACAAACGGGAGGTGATGGACCATATTCTGCGTCCACGGATGATTCACTTTTCCTATTCATTGAGCGGTTTATCGTCTTTGATCACCTGGAGAGAACTGCATATATCTGTGCTTTAGAGACTGCTGACAATAGAGAGTCGATTGAACTCTGGTTTGAAAAATGTCGTGCTCTAAAAGCGCAAATCAATCAAGGTCAGCCGTCGGTTGATGTCCATGTCGGCCATTTTAAACCGGCTCAACCGAGACCTGACTATTTGTCCAATATCGAGACAGCGCTCGATTACATCAGATCTGGAGAGAGTTACGAAATTTGCTTAACCACTCAGTTCACGGGTCTGCCAGTCGACAACCCGCTGGCCTTGTATCGTCAGCTGAGACAGGCCCACGACGTGCCATTCGGTGCATTTTTCAAAAGCGGCACGTTGGCGATTGCATCCGCGTCCCCGGAGCGGTTTTTGAAAATATCTGCCCATGGTCATTTGGAAGCAAAGCCCATCAAAGGAACAGCTGCACGATCCGAGGATAACCGACTCGACCTTGACTCAGCTCGTCAATTGGCTGAGTCCGAGAAGGAGCGGGCTGAGAACTTGATGATCGTTGATTTACTCCGAAATGACCTTGGCCGCGTATCTGAGATCGGTTCGGTAACCGTAGACCGCTTAATGAATATCGAGTCGTATGCTGTCCACCAATTAGTCAGCACAATTTCTAGCCAACTGAAACCAAGCCTCAATGCCCTAGATGCGCTGAAGTCATGCTTTCCGGGTGGGTCAATGACAGGCGCGCCGAAACTGAGGACATTGGAGATTATTGACCGTCTTGAAGGACAGGCACGAGGTGTCTATTCAGGTTGTCTCGGGTATCTTTCTTTAGATGGTGGGGCTGACTTCAATATCGTCATTCGGTCGCTGGTCATGACCCCTGAATCGACAACTTTAGGTGTTGGCGGTGCAATCGTCTATCTCTCGGAACCAGAGGCGGAATGGCGCGAAGCATTACTGAAGGCGCGTTCTGTCTTAGACCCTTTAAATGGGGTCCTTGTCGATTAGACTTAGGGGCTTTGCTGCGCTGAGACAGCATCGACTCGTCGGCCAATTACGAGCAGAACGAGTGTAAGTACGACGGCACCAGCCACGTATGCACCAACGAGGTTGATTCCAGCGACGACACCGAAGTACCCCAGAGAGCCTGCCGCCACCATGGTGACCATCGCGTAGGGAATTTGCGTGCGTACATGTTCAATATGAGGACAGCCTGTTGCTGTTGACGATAAAATTGTCGTGTCGGATATAGGTGAGCAATGATCGCCCCAAATCGCGCCGTCCAAGACCGCAGCTAAACACGCGAAGACGACCAGGCTCTCTCCAGAGATGGTGGCGGATAAGGGCGCGGCAATTGGAAGGACCAGTGCCATGGTGGCCCATGATGAACCCGTCGAGAATGCGACCAAACCAGATAAGATGAAAATGATCAGCGGGAGTACAGTCGGCGAAAAGGAATCGCCGACCAATGCGACGAGGGTCATACCCGTTCCGAGGTCATCGCATACAGTCTTTATGGCCCAGGCCAAGATGAGAATGGCCGCCGCCTCAGAAAGCGTCTGCATGCCGCTCAAATAGGCTCTAAGAGATTCCTTGAATGTCAAAAGACGTTGAGCCAGAGCTAAGGTAAAGGCAATCAAGCTGCCGACAAGGGCAGCACCGATGAGAATTGTTTGGATGTGTTCTGATGCAGCTTCAAATGTTTTTTGCCAGCCACCCAGTGTGGACAGATCATTAGAGGCATCCTGTTGCCCGATATAAATAATGCACATGAGGATTGTCAAAAGGACTGAGCCGATGGGAATAATGGCGTTGTAGGCGCGATACGGAATCCCGTCCTTGGCAAGAGAAAACGATTTGTCAGAAGCCATATTTTCTTCGACTGAGCCCAGCGGTCCGCCCTGTCGTGTGCGCGTTTCGGCACGGAGCATGGGCCCAAAATCTCGACCGGTCCAAGCATTCAAAATCACGAATAAAATGGCTAGAATACAGTAAAACCTAAAGGGCAATACGGCGAAGAAAAGCTCATATCCCGTCCCCGGCATTCCACTTACATTGGACAGACTGCCCAGGAGGTCATCGAATAATCCGACTTCATATCCAATCCAGGTTGAGATAATGGCAATTCCAGCGACGGGCGCGCTCGTCGAATCGACGATGTAAGCTAACTTTTCTCGGCTGATCCTGTGTTTGTCCGTGAGTGATCGAGCGGTCGTTCCGACGACGACGGTATTTGCATAATCATCAAAAAAGATGGCAGTCCCCATTGCACATGTCACACCTTGGGCACTTCTTGGTCCGCGAGCAAAGACGGACAGAGCATCGACAAGGCCTTTGGTACCGCCCATGCGATTGACGACCGCGACCAGGCCAACCAGGGCGAGAGTAAAGCCAAGTATTTGCAAATTAAATGAGTCGGAGACAACAGCCCCTAAATAGCCGCCAGACTCGATTGCAGTAATCCCGATGATCGATAAGAGGCCTCCAACGAGTCCCTTGAACTCGATCCATAAGGTGACAGCGATGCCGGCATTCATCACCACGGCCCCGCCGAGAACGGCCATGAGCAGTGCGAGGACGATCTTCTTCAACGAAATAGCGATCATGAGAGCGATCAGCGGCGGGAGTAGAGATTTCCAGTCCCCGAGGCGCTGATTTTGATGATACGTCTGACCGCGCCATGTGAGTTGGCCATTGATGTAACCCTCAGTCTTTTTGACTTGAAGATGAAGGTTTTTACCTGTGTCCTGACGCTTAAATTGGGCTTTGATTTTGGATCCTGACTTGATTCTCGTTGACCAAACAAGGGTCCCAATTTCATTTTTAGAGCTGATTTGAGTAAGCGAGTTGTCAAGGTCGACCGTCAGGCGAATAGGTGTTTTTGCGGGTACGCTGCCTTTTACGTTTGAGAGCAGTTTTCGAACGACTTTGTGGATTGTATGGTTGGAAACAGCATTTTCGTCGATGGGTAGAAAACTGATGCTCATGAGCGCGAGAGACCCCATCAAGAGGATCAGATATGAGCGATTTGTCTTCATTGAAGTGACGTACCATGGATTGACCAGGGTTGCATCAAGCCATCGCCATCCACCCGTTAAATTGGTGACCACCGATCGGGTAAATTTAGCTTCAAAGACGTCGAATGGTATATGCGCCCGTCCGGCGCCAGAATGATGGCATCAACACCTGGTAGCTTTTCAATTAACTGGAGCCCATCAACAGGACCGAGAACAAAAACAGCCGTTGCAATGGAATCCGCGAAAACGGCGTCATCAGCCAGAATGGTAACCGACACGGAACGTTCGGCGGGCATTCCGGTCTTCAAGTCGATGATGTGATGATATCGACGGGCGCCCAGCATAAAGAACCTTTCGTAGTCTCCACTGGTCACAATCGCGCGATCTTGGATCGGAAATTCCATCAGTAGCCCAGCTTGACGGGGATGCCTAATACCCACAGTCCATGGTCCATCAATCTTCTGGCCTGATGCATACAAGTCACCGCCGCCGTCAACGATGAAATTCTCAATGCCCTGATCTCTCAGCAAGGCTTTGACCCGGTCTATGGCGTAGCCTTTTGCGATGGCTCCGAGACCGAGGGCCATACCTGGCTCAGTTAGGTAGATGGTTCTGTCTTTCTTGGACACTCTAATTTTCTGATAGTCGACGGACTTCAAGCGCGTCAGTAACTCGCTTCGTTTTGGCAATTTTGGTTTGTCCAGTTTGAAAGACCACAATCCTCTTAGACTGGCCCAGCTCGGATCGAAAGCGCCCTTTGACATGCGGCTGACAGTCAATGCGCTTGAGACAACAGCCACGGTCTCAGCAGACACTTTTGTGACCAATCGTCCAGCATTTCTATTGACGAGACTAATCTCCGAATCGGGCAGCCATTCGCTCATCAGCGACTCGATTCGAGCCACTTCAGCAAATGCCTGGCCCATGATCTGTACAGATTGAGACTCTGGAATATCATCGCTAATAATAATGGTGAAAGCGGTGCCCATGAGATGGGCTTGCCGGCTGATTTTTGCCAGGCTCACTGAACTGAGCCCGAGCACAAGACTCAGTGCGATAAGACTCGACGCGGATGCGGCGTATTGGTTCATTCGATACACGGCGGGTTGTCTCTAGGCCGAGATTATTCGGTCTTCAAAAAATCCTTAAGCAGGTCACCGAATGACCCTAGACTGTTCGGACTCTCTTGAGTTTTTGCGTATTCTGCAAGGGCTTCTTGTTCATCATGTTCTTCAAGAGCTCGCCTCGATAGTCGGATACGACCCCGCTTTTGGTCTAGCTCTACAATCTTTGCTTCTAATTCCGTGCCGATAGGAAACAAGCGTCGATGGTCTGCGCCCCGCTGAGTGTTCATTTCTGCGTTTGGAATCACGCCTTGGACGTTTGGTTCGACCTCAATGAAAACACCGAAGCGTTCCACACGAACGACGGGACCTTTAATGATTTGTCCCTGCTTCACCGTGATTACGACGGGTTTCCTTTTCTCTGCGACCTCAGGTGTGACCAGGCTAATCCGGCGTCGGTCTCGATCAATTTTCTCGATCACCACATCCACATCTTGACCAGCTTGTAAGACATCACTGGGATGGTTAAGTCGTTTTTCAGCCGAGATTGCAGAGACATGTAAAAGGCCTTCGACACCGGGTGCCAGAGTGACAAACGCGCCAAATGTCTCGAGGCTTGATACCAACCCACTGAGCGCTTTACCGCTTTCGTTCTCGTTGGCGAAGTCTGCCCACGGGTCCGCTTCCAAGCGTCGCATGCTTAAAGCCACCTGAGCCTTGTTAATATCGATCCGAATCACTTCAATATCGATGGCCTCTCCAACACTCAGTTTCTCATTTGGATGGTTGACACGTTGATGTGAGATTTCACTGACATGAACCATGCCCTCGATGGAGTCGCCCAAATCGACAAAGGCGCCGAAATCTCTAATTTCAGTCACTTTCCCCTGTAATCGATCGCCCACCTTAAGGCGTTCGCCCATGACACTCTGAGCTTCTTTTTTTCGATTTTCTAAAAGAAGTTTTCGTGAGACGACGATGCTTTTGCCTCCGTCGAATTCTGTGACCAAAAACTCGTATGTTTTGCCCACTTCTCGAGCGGGTTCGTCGATAAATCCAAAAGCCAGCTGAGACGCTGGACAAAAAGCGCGCGCCCCGTCAATGCGCACTTCATATCCCCCTTTATTGACACCAGTGATTTTGCCCTGAACGGGGGTTTGTGACTTCCAGGACGTCCCGAGCTTGGCGAGCGCTTGATTGGCTTGAGCTGCCTTGTAGCTCAGTTCGACGGCACCCTGTGCGCTGACAATGACCGCATTAACGGTATCTCCCTTCCTCACGAGCAGCTGGCCGGCCTGATCTTTCAATTCCGTCAGCCGGATGTAGCCTTCGCTTCTGGCCCCATAGTCTAGGAAGGCCACACTGTCGGTAATCTTCACGATGGAGCCAGTAACAATATCCCCTTTGCGATGAACGCGCGCCGAGAAACTTGTTTGCAGATCTTTGGATTGATTTTCACTGGTATTTGAATTTGTCATGATAATTCTAAGCGTGTTTGCAGGTCGTTGAAGTACATTAGAACGCTGCAATCATACGCTATAGACGACACAGTGTTCAAGATTTGCGAACCATGAGTTTCGAACTTCATCTTTTTGCTTGAACCCAAGAGCTGAGTCGCGACATCGGAAATATAAGGCCGCGTTTATTGAGCAATGAAAAACACAGTATTTCCATTGGTTTATGTTTTTTGAACCGAAAGTTGCTCAATGTCGCCCAAAAGGCTACAGTGTAGTCATTGAACATACATATGGTTTGAGGAGCAGTCATGGGCAAACTCGTCGAAAAGATCGCTAAACTCCAAAACTACGAGGAATTTGCGGACCTGAATTGGACGGGTTCCTTCGAAGATTATCTGAAGATTGTTCGAGAAAATCCGACGGTGACGCGGACATCATTCCAGCGTGTCTACGATATGGTTCTGTCCTACGGAAGTGAAACGTATTCCGATAACAAAAAGAAATTGATTCACTACAATTTCTTCGATGATCCCATGGGCGACGGGCGCGACTCTATATTCGGATTGGATATTCCACTCATGCGTTTGGTCAACGTTTTGAAGAGCGCCGCCATGGGCTACGGGACGGAGAAACGCGTTCTGTTGCTTCACGGCCCCGTTGGCAGTTCGAAGAGTACCATCGCTCGCTTGCTCAAAAAGGGATTGGAGGGCTACAGCCGAAGTAATGCAGGCGCTCTTTACACCTACGAGTGGAACTTACCCGAGGCGTTACTCCATATCACGGGTGGTGAAGATGTTTTTCGGTGTCCTATGAACGAGGAACCGCTCCGCTTGATTCCCGCAGCCTGGCGAGAGTCAGCATTCGCTGACCTTGGTCTTCATCAAGAAGACCGTCCCCTTAAAATTAAGGGTGATTTAAACCCTGCCTGTCGCCTGATCTTCCGTGAATTGATGAATCACTACAAGGGTGACTGGGCCAAAGTAATGGAGCATGTTCGGGTCAAACGCTTGGTCTTGAGTGAGAAAGACCGCGTCGGTATCGGAACGTTTCAGCCTAAGGATGAAAAGAACCAGGATTCGACAGAGCTGACTGGTGACATTAATTATAAGAAGATTGCCCTTTTTGGGTCGGATTCAGACCCACGAGCATTTAATTTTGATGGGGAATTTAATGTGGCCAATCGGGGCATCATTGAATTCATTGAAATTCTAAAGCTTGATGTGGCCTTTCTCTACGACCTTCTTGGCGCAACCCAGGAACATAAGATCAAGCCTAAGAAGTTTCCGCAGACCGATATTGATGAGGTGATCATCGGGCATACCAACGAAGCGGAATATCGAAAGCTTCTGAACAATGAGTTTATGGAAGCACTTAGAGATCGGACCATCAAGGTCGACATCCCGTATATCACTCGGCTTAAAGAAGAGCTTAAGATTTACAGGAAGGATTTTTCTCAGAGGCGTGTCGCTGGCAAACACATCGCGCCCCATACCCTCAACATGGCAGCGATGTGGGCTGTGCTCACCCGCTTAGAAGAGCCTAAAAAACATGATTTGAGTATGCTCCAAAAACTCAAATTATATGACGGGAAGACGCTGCCTGGCTTTACTCAGGATAACGTCAAAGAATTGCGAAAAGAGACCATTCGAGAAGGTATGGATGGCATCAGTCCTCGGTATGTACAGGACAAAATCAGCAATGCATTGGTCAGCCAGCGGAGCGAAAGCAGCATCAATCCATTCCTGGTTCTCAATGAGCTAGAGAGCGGTTTGAATCGGAATTCGCTCATCACCAATGAAGAGCTTCGAAAGCGGTACACTGAGTTGCTGGCGGTCGTTAAGCAAGAATACGAGGAGATCGTTAAAAACGAGGTGCAGCGTGCGATTTCGGCTGACGAACAGGCCATTAAGCGACTGGCATCGAACTACATAGACAATGTGAAGGCCTACACACAGAAAGAAAAAGTGAAGAACCCGTACACCGGACAAGATGAAGAGCCGGATGAGCGATTGATGCGGTCTATTGAATCCAAAATTGACATTCCAGAGTCTCGTAAAGATGACTTTAGGCGTGAGATCATGAACTACATTGGTGCACTCGCTGTCGAAGGTAAAACCTTCTCGTATGACACCAATGAGCGCTTGCACCGCGCCCTTGAGCAGAAGTTGTTTGAGGATCAGAAAGACACGATTAAACTGACCAGCTTGGTCAGTAACGCCATCGATAAAGAAACTCAGGAAAAGATTGCCGTCGTCAAAGAGCGCATGATTCGTGATTTTGGATACAATGAAGAATCGGCCACGGACGTTTTAAACTATGTTGCGTCTATCTTTGCGCGCGGGGATTCCCGCGAATAGCGATCAACGCGGTCGATGGACCGAAAGTAGAGGATGATTTATGCGAATCAGACAAGATCACAGCCGATTTCGACAAATCGTTCGTGGTAAGGTTCGCCAAAATCTCAGGCAGTACATCTCGTCTGGGGAATTGATTGGAAAGCAGGGCAAAGATCGAGTTTCGATTCCTGTTCCACAAATCGATATTCCTCGATTTCGATTCAATAGCCAGGATGGTGGCGGCGTTGGTCAAGGCGAAGGTGAACCAGGCGACAGTTTGGGTCCAGGTGATCAGGAACCTGGTGAAGGCGAGGCGGGCGAAGGCGAAGGGGAGAAGGCTTTAGAAGTCGACGTCACCCTCGATGAGCTGGCACAAATTCTTGGTGAAGAGCTGCAGTTACCCCGAATCGAACCCCGTGGTGAAAAAGCGGTTGTCACAGAACGAGATAAGTATACGGGCATTCGTCCCGTCGGACCCAACAGCTTAAGGAACTTCAAGCGAACCTACAAAGCGGCTTTAAAGCGGTCCATTGCCATGGGGCAATACAATGCAAAAAATCCAGTCATTTTGCCCATAAAAGACGATATGCGTTATCGCAGCTGGTCTACTGTAAAAAGTCCTCAATCCAATGCCGTGGTCATTTATATGATGGACGTATCCGGGTCGATGGGAGACGAGCAAAAAGAAATCGTTCGAATTGAGAGCTTCTGGATCAACACATGGCTGAAGAGCCAATATGAGGGCATTGAGACTCGCTATATTGTCCATGACGCGACGGCCCGAGAGGTGGACGAGCATACGTTTTTCCACACTCGCGAATCCGGTGGAACTATGATCAGCAGCGCCTATAGATTGGCCGCCCAGATCTTGGACGCTGACTACCCCAGCGCCGATTGGAATATTTATCCATTTCACTTTAGTGACGGTGATAATTGGTCCGTTGATGACACTCGCGCTTGCGTCCAGCTCCTAAAAGACGTTCTCATTCCGTCCTCTAATCAGTTTAGTTACGGTCAAGTTGAGAGTCCCTATGGTTCGGGACAATTCATTAAGGATCTGAAAGACAACTTCAAAGTCGGCGACGACGAGTGTGCGCTCGTTTGTTCGGAAATTAAAAATAAGGACGCAATTGTTGGGTCTATAAAAGAATTTCTGGGGACAGGCCGATGATCCAGTACCTCAAAGTGAGACCCCTACCTGATGTTCTTGAAGGCTGGCGGCAGAAGATAGAACGGATTGCATCGGGACTTGGGCTCGATTTTTTCGACACCAGGTTTGAGATGGTTTCTTACGATAAGATGAGTGAAATCGCATCTTATGGTGGCTTTCCAACACGGTACCCTCATTGGCGCTTCGGGATGGAGTATGAACGCCTGTCTAAGTCCCATACATATGGCTTGTCGAAGATTTACGAACTCGTCATTAATAACGACCCTTGCTACGCCTACCTGCTAGAGGGCAATGAGTTTGTCGATCAAAAGTTAGTGATGGCCCATGTCTATGGTCACGCCGATTTTTTCAAGCATAATTTTTGGTTCAGTCGCACGAACCGCAGAATGCTCGACACCATGGCCAATCATGCAACGCGGATTAGGCGGTATCAAGATTTGTATGGCGTCACAGTTGTCGAAGAGTTTATCGACGTCTGCTTATCCCTCGAGAATTTAATCGATTTACATTCGCCCTATCGACCTAAGAACACCGAGAAAGACGACCGACCGAAAGGGGATTTGCCCGATGAGTTAATCGGGGATGTTGACAGTCTACCAAGACTTCAAGCTAAGGAATACATGGACGAATACGTCAACCCCGAAAACTTTATGGAACAGCAGCGTAAAAAACAGAAAGATGAGACGGATAAACAAACAAAGTTTCCAGTCTCCGCTCAGCGAGACGTCATGCTCTTCCTCATGCAGGAGGCACCTCTGACTCGCTGGCAGCGCAATGTTCTCGGTATCGTGCGAGACGAGGCGTACTATTTCGCTCCCCAGGGGATGACCAAGATTCTAAACGAAGGTTGGGCGAGCTACTGGCACACGCATATGATGACCCGTACCGGTATTATGGAGGGGTCAGAAGTCATCGATTATGCGGACCGCCATAGTCGCTGTACGGTCATGCATAAGGGCCGTCTCAATCCGTACAAGCTTGGCATCGAATTGTTCAGACATATCGAAGAACGCTGGAATTTAGGGCGTTTCGGAAAAGACTATGAAGAGTGTTCGGATATGGCCGAACGGGCCAATTGGAATCGGCAGACCGGTTTAGGGCGTGAGAAGATATTTGAGGTAAGAAAACACCACAATGATATCACATTTTTAGATGAATATTTGACGCCGGAGTTTTGTGCTGAGCATAAGCTTTTCACCTTTGGGCACAATGCAAGAGCCAACGAGTGGCAGATTGCATCTCGAGAGTTCAAAGAGGTCAAAACCAAACTATTAACTCAATTGACGAACATGGGCCAGCCGGTGATTGAAGTTGATGATGCAAACTTCAATAATCGGTCTGAATTACTGCTCACGCACCGACATGATGGTGTTGATCTTGATGTATCGTATGGACAGGCAACTCTCCAGAATCTATACCGACTTTGGAAGAGACCCGTTCACATCGCAACCAGCAAAGGCGACCGTCCGACGCTTCTATCATTTGATGGCAAAGACCATTCCGAAGCCGAATTTGATCAATCAGCTTAGTCGTCATTTATCAAACTTAGATGATCCTACATTGCGTCCGTACAAACGTCGCGTTATGGTTGGTCATCGCAGACGTAAGACCTTGACCTACGCATCACAGTATTTAACGAGCCGATGAGCCGCACGAACCGTTCAGAGATAAAATCGCGGATACCGCGAGTCGTGACAAACCAACCGAGTTTTCGACTCGTTGGACATGGGTTGTCAGATGTTGGCTGTCGCCGCGAGGTCAATGAAGACTCATATCTCATCCTACCCAAAAATAACTTATGGATCGTTGCGGACGGCATGGGTGGTCATGCTGGCGGACAATACGCGAGTACAATGACGGTGGAAACAGTGGGCAAAGCTTTGCTGCGTCGACTACTTGAGGCAGAAGGCACCCGTCGAGACGGTGGGTCCTCAATCAAGATGGCCGAACTCATATCCGAGACCATAAGAGAGACATGTGCTGCAGTTTACGACCGTGCCGTACTCCGGCCCGAGCTCCGAGGCATGGGTAGCACAGTGACTGCAATGCTGGCCTATGACGATATGGCTTGGTTTGGCCATGTCGGTGACAGCCGAGCATACCTATTGCGCGCTGGTCAGATTCATCAAATCACCGAAGACCATTCACTCGTTCAAGAGCAGGTCTCAGCTGGACTCATCACGCCCGAGCAAGCGAAGCACTCGATGATTCGTAATATCATCACTCGCAGTATAGGGTTCGAACGCGACGTACGTGTGGATGTTGCCGCTGTTCCTATGAAAAGGGGCGATCAGTTCTTGCTTTGCTCGGATGGTTTGACGGGTCACGTAGAAGATGGAGAAATCTACGAGATCGTTCGGGAGCACCCACGTAAAAACGTATCCTCTCGTCTAATCGAGTTAGCCAATTCTCGAGGCGGCGAAGACAATAGCACGGTGATCTTGACCACCGTCATTTCAAAGAGAAATAAGAGCCGGGGCCACAAACGTCGGAACCGGCCGGGTTGATGGTCATGGATACTACGTTGACACTCTGTGTTTTCGTGAGACCCGAAGGACACTTTGAACTGAGTACTCTGGCTTTCGTAAGTCGTTTGGTCGATGAGGTGATTATCGCGTTTGCCGACGGTCGAAATGCGCCTGATTCCCCGCGTCTATCAGCCAATATGCGTCTTCTCAACTTGACCTGGGAAGATGATTTTTCCAAAGCCCGGAACAGGCTTTTAGCCGAAGTGAAATCCGATTCATTGTTCCTGCTCGAGTACAATGAACGGTTACAGCCAGACCAGTTGAAGACCATTCGGCGATTGGCCCAAGACCCATCGCTGACATCAGAGATCCATTGCTTTAGAATCGACGTGGTGTCAGCTGATGGTTCAGTGCTCGAGTCTACATATGAACCAAGATTATGGCACACCGAGACCCAGGCTCAGTTCAGTGGTCGAATTTACGAACGCTTAGAAACGTCTTCTCAACCACGCTTCAAATATCATGATGATCCCATCATCAAACAGGATTTTGAACATCGAACGGATGAACAGGAACAGGTCATTGGTCAGCGAAATATTGATTTGTTGGAGATGCAATATATCGACACGCCTGCCGATTGCCATACGCGATATTGCATCGGTTTGACCTATATGATGCGAGGTGAATTTGAACTGGGTCTGGAGTTCTTCAGCCAACTCATAAACGAATTCAAAGACAGCGATTTTTCCCGCAGTGCAATGGTGTTCAGCGTGGAGTGCTTACGTAAGTTGGGCCGTCCCCAAGACGCATTTGAAAAAGGCCTGGACTGGGTTCAAAGCTGCCCCGATTATGGTGAACTTTGGTTCTTCATTGGTCGTGCTGCGCTCGAAAGTAATCAGCGAATCAAAGCGCATGCTGCTTTTAAGAAGGCTGGTCAAATCCCCCAGATTTGCACGCCCGACCTCTATCGTGATCCTGCGGTTCACGACTATCGGGCAGACATCGGTTGCGTCCAAGCATTGGCCAGCCTCCGGCGGGCGGATGAGGCAGAGAGCTTACTCGCTGATGTTCGAACACGTGTCCCCGAGGGCGATCTCGCTGACTTAGATCATGACTTTATCGATATTTGGCTTCAGTTAAATCAGCCAAAGCGTGCTTTCAATGTTGTTGAAGCTTGGATAGAAAAATCGCCGGAGTGGGCGAGTACTGCGCTTCTTGGCATCGTGGAATACTGTTTTAATTCACAGGGGCCGACCCAAGCCTATTTGATGTATCAGGGGTCAATTGCTGCATATGAAAGTCTTCTGCAGTTTCTACCGGTGGTTATTGTCGGTGCAGCGCTTTCCGATATGGTTGATGACCATGACTCTCATTTTAATCACCTGCAGCTCTGCGTTCAGCTTGGCAGCACTGAGCGAGAGCATTATCGCACTTTAATTCGACTTTTAGTTGAGCGCGGTGAGTTGGATAGGGCCAGTGAGATCACCGAGCTTGAAGCAAAACTCATGACAGAAAAAGACGCGTGAAGGTTCTGGTCTCTCGGATTTGCGCCGAGGTGGTCAAGATCGTTGAGGTCTTGGCTGGATCCAAGCCGAAGTTGACCCTGTGGCGAACACGGTGTCTTGTATGGGCCGGTCACTACTTGGATGCAATCATCTATGCGGCGCCGAGGCTTGGCCAGACTCGGGACGATGCTCGGCTGCACTATAGCGTAGGTCAGGCAGCGCTCAATCTTATGAAAAGGAACTATGCCCGTTCGAGGATGGCCTACGCAACGGCCCTTGACCCGGCCAACGTCCGCTATCGATTTGCTCTCGCTTACTGTGCGCAAATTTTAAATCAGTATGAGACCGCACAGCGCGAGTACCTTAATGTATTAAGACAAACGCCTCGTGACCTAAATGCACGCTTAAATCTTGCGTTACTGCGCAAAGCCATGGGGAAACATGAGCAAGCACTGACGGGTTTTAACGAGGTCTTAGATTCACGACCCAAGGAAATTAAAGCCCTTATTGGGGCTGCGATTTGCCATTATGAACTCGGCAGCCTTGACCAGGCCAAGCGCCTCGCCACGCGGTGCGCCAAGGTCGACGACACGTATGTTCGCGCACAGGTTATTTTGGGTCGAATTGCGCTGGCACAAGAGGACAGCGCAACAGCGCTCGTTCATTTTGAAGCGGCAAGAAAGATAGAACCAGAGGACGGTTATGTGCTCGCGTCCTTAGGCCGCCTCTATATGGCAGACAATCCGCCCCAAGCGCGTCATCTCTTAAGAGAGGCTCTGATCGTATCAAGACCGGATAGAAGCGCACACTTCGATCTTGGCCAATACTATGAAATCGTTCGGGATCTGGAGCGCGCTATCGCCGAGTATCAACTGTTTTCAAGGTTTCACACGGGCGGTCGGGCAAACTGGGCACGAAAACGGGTCATTCGGCTACGAGAAAAGATACTTGTTGGTACAGACAAACGTGAGTAATTTTCGTCATCCAGGCTATCACACTGTCTTCCTAAAAAAGGGTGGCCAACACACAGACGACTGCCTCGCGGTTGAAGAACCCATGGAAATTCGGGTCGATAGTCAATCTGTTGCCGTTGTATTGCGGACCCCAGAGGCGCATCCAGACATGGACCTTAATCTGGCCTTGGGCTTCTTGTTTACGGAGGGTGTTATCGATGACCTTGATGACATCACATCTGTGGGTCACTGCACTGACGGGAATAATCCGAACCGGCAAAACCTGGTTTTCGTTAATTTAGCATCGGGTAGTTTAGCAGCCAAAAAACGTTTAGAGAACGCGATTCGGCTTCACTATGTAAGCTCGAGCTGTGGTGTTTGTGGGAAGGCGTCAATCGATAAAGTTTTTCAAATGACCCAACCGCTGCCGACTCTCATGGAACTCGATGACTCATTTATCAGATCAATGCCCACCAAACTGCGCTCACGACAAACGAATTTCGAAATGACAGGCGGCGTCCATGGTGCAGCCATTTTCACTCAAGACGGGCAACTCAAAGCCTTTGCAGAAGACGTTGGTCGCCACAATGCTGTCGATAAGGTCATTGGTCGATGCTTAAGAACTCAAGCGTTTCCACTTGATGGACACGTCATGGTGGTGAGTAGTCGTGCGGGGTTTGAAATTGTACAGAAAGCCATCATGGCTCGAATTGGTGCCGTGATATCAGTAGGGGCTGCAAGTAGTATGGCCCATGATTTGGCTGTTCGAAGTCGCTTGGCTCTTTATTCATTTGTCCGAGATGATCGGTTTAATGACCATTCATCCCCTTAAGTGCCACAGCATGCCTTATTTAGGACAATGAACGACTCAAGCGTGCGATTTCATCGAGAGTAAACGTCTCGCCTCGTCGCTGGCCATCAAGATCTGTCTCTGACAGGAGGGAATTGACGTCAGCACAGATTGATTTCAATGCTTTTCGAACCATCTTTCGTCTCTGGCCGAATAAGGCTCGAACGACCGATTTAAATACTTTGGGATCACCTACATCGACGGCAGGCTCAGCCAAACTCTCCATAACGATGACACTGGAGTCTACTTTCGGAGCAGGGTGAAAGGCACGAGCTGGGACATCAAAAGCGTGGGACGCGACTGACCAGAGGGCACATTGTGCCGTCAGTGAGCTGCTGGCTCGGGTGCCCACAGTCGCAGTGAGACGTTGGGCAAACTCTGTTTGTAGCATGAAGCATGCCCTACGCCACTGACCCGGATTTTCGATCAACCCGAGAATAATTTTCGAGCTGAGATGGTAGGGTAGGTTTCCATAAATGATAGGCGCCTGTCCAAACTCGTCTTTAATGGATGACCAATTTACATCAAGGACGTTGCCCTCTCTGATTTCCACATGGTCTGCCCACCCTAATTCGGCTCGGGCAACAGGCACCAGATCTCGGTCATATTCCAATGCGATTAAGCGGCCTGTATGGGGGGCCAATGCGCGAGTCAGCGTTCCGCAGCCTGCACCAATCTCGAAAACGACATCATTTTCCAAGAGGCCGCCGGCCTGAACAATTCGCTGAGGAACCTCAGCTGATATGAGAAAGTTTTGTCCAAACTTTTTCTTAGTCCATAGCCCATGGGCCCGAAGAACAGCGCGAGGGTCATGAAAGTTCATTGGTCGAGTCGCCATGCACCGATGGCATTCAGGCGTCTGTCATCAGCGTGATGACCCTTGCCAGTTCGGCGTTTCGCATCATGATTTGCCGCACCCGCGATCATGGCCGCATTGTCAGTGCACCAGCGTGGAGGTGGCGCATGCATGTCGATGTCATACTCTGAGAGCGCCGATGACATGGTCTGTCTCAGAGCACCATTACAGGCGACTCCACCCGATAGAACAACGTCAGAAACCTGTGCAGAACGCGCCATTTTTACTGTTCTATGGACGAGTTGTTTAACAGCGGCGGCCTGGAAGCTCGCAAGCAGATCGAATTGGTCTTGACCACGTGGTATTTCATCGCTCTGTCCATATTTTTTAATGGCCGTCAAAACCGCTGTCTTAAGTCCGCTAAAGCTGAAGTCCAGCGCTCCATCTTTGAAAATCGGTACGGAAAACCGATAGGCTTTTGGATCGCCCTGTCGGGCCAAGCGCTCGATAATCGGGCCGCCCGGATATCCCAATCCAAGCATTCTAGATACTTTGTCGAACGCTTCGCCAGCCGCATCGTCGCGGGTGTTAGAGCGCTGTATCACATGACTCGGTGAATGAACTTCATAGAGGGCAGTGTGTCCGCCGCTCACAGCCAAAGCGATGTGGGGATATTTGGGTCCTTTAGGTCTCATTTCGCCTGGATTATGTAAAAATACAGCGTGCAGATGGCCCGCCAGATGATGGACTGGGATCAACGGTAAATTATGTGCATAAGCGAGGGACTTCGCCACCTGAAGTCCTACAAGTAAAGCGCCGACCAAACCGGGTCCTCGAGTGACGGCTATGGCATCGAGATCGGCCCATGTTAAGGCTGCTTTTTCGAGGGCTTCCTCAACGACCGGGATGATATCGACCACATGATTTCTGCTGGCGAGTTCGGGTACAACGCCACCGTACTTCTTATGAATATCGATTTGTGTTGCAACAGGATCACTCAAGACGAGGTGTCCATCTACGACAATCGATGCAGCCGTTTCATCGCAGCTACTTTCGATGGCTAGAACGCATGCCATTATCAAACCCCCAATTGAGTTTATCGGCCCGTTTTAATTGGGCGCTGCTTTCATGCCCTTGATTACTTGTCTTAATTCAGATGAATACTTACCAGATGGCGCCAGCTTAAGGTACCGCTCATAGGCTTTAATCGCCTTCGCCTTCTGTCCGAGATCTTGTCTAGCATTACCCAGAATCAGGAAGATTTCTGAATTATTAGGCGCGATTCGAGCCGCCTTTTCTGCATACGTCAGCGCTGTTTTCAGTCGCCCTAACTCCAGCAGGGTCTTCGTGTAGCCGATCAGAGTGGGTCGAGAGTTTGGTGATAGGGCTAGGGCGGCTTCAAACTTCTTCGCCGCAGCGCTATATTTACGCTTATTGTGGAGTTTGACGGCCTCCAAAGTGAGTCCGTTCGCTTTTTTCTGCTTCGATGAGTCAGGTTCAGTCGGTGGCACTTTTTCAGATGCTTTTTTCTCCAAGTCTGCCGGCTTCTTGCTCTCTTTTGCTGAGGGTTTCTCTGCCACTGGTGCCTTTGCCGCGTCGGGGACTGCAGCGACCCCTGCATCTACGACTTTTTGAACGGGTTCAAAAATCACGCCGCCATCCGGTTCTGATGGGATCCCCCAGCCGGCATCTATAGCCGCGATAGGTCCTGTTACCGCAACCGTTTTCAGCTTGTCTTTCACCCAGTTTGCATTGAGGCTGTTTCTCGGGATGGTAAGCGGCTCAACCGTGTCTCGTAAGAAAGCAAAAGCGCATCCGCCCACGACGATCAAAACCGCAAAGAGAATGGCTAAGCGCGGTACCCCTGTCGCCTCTTCGGCTTCATCTTCATCGAAATCATCCGTAAACCCATCGTCTTGGGGTGGTGTCGATGTTGGGCTGAAGCCTAGGTCCGATGTAAAGAATGAGTCCTCATCGTCCTCCGAGAGGGTGGCCCCAGACTCAAACTCTGGAAATACGTCTTCTGCAGGCTCACTATTCAAGCCATACTGGGCGCCAGATAGAGGATCATTCGCTGGAGGAGAAGACGCCTCTGTCACGTGTTTTGAGCCTTGAGATGACGTCTCTAACAGCTGGGCCCCAAATGCTGAAGGACCAGTGTCGATCGCAGCTGGATGGATTTTTGGTGCATCATCTGTCAGCAGGCTGTTTTCGACTTCTGGTATTGATTCATCAAATTGGTTGGCGACAGTCTCTGTGTCAGTGGCCGGCTCATTGGGCGCGGTTTGGTCGATTGTTGGCACTGGGTCTGGTTGATCTTGCGAGGGGTCTATGGAACGCCCAGGTTTTGCTTCTGGTACTTCGAGGGCGGCCTCAATTTTTGGCGCATCGGTTTCCGTTGTAACGTGGCGCTTAGATAGCCGGGCGGTCGGACCAGTGACGGTCGATGTTTGCATTTCACCAGACGCCGGTTGATCGACTGCCTGCTCGGGTTCAGGTGTAGACGCAATAGGTCGGCCGGTCAGGTCCTCTACGGATTGTAAAAGGGCATCCGCAACGCTTGGTTGAATCGAGGGCGGTGCTGATGTTTGGTACTCAGGAACCGGTTGATTGGTCTCCTCACGCTGGCCTTGTTCGGCGACTGCGATCAGGCCTTCGAAGTAGAGTTGACTGGTCGTCTCAAGCGCAACCAGATCGTCCATAGACGACATATAAATCGCGTTTCTAATGGTGCTAATACCATCGAATAAACGAATGAATTCGTTCACCTGTGAAGGCAACTCGTCAATTCGTTCGGCCAGTTCATTGTAATCAACTCTCAGTACTGAATCTAAGGACGGAAGTTGTTTCGAAATGTCGGACCAAGCTTCGACTTGTCCCATACCTTCATCGATTAATTCTGTCCCAGACTTGCCCACAGATGGTGGTCGCCTCGGGGGGGTGAAATCGATTTCAAAGCGCCCTTTATCCCATGTGAGCAGTCTGTATACGGCTGCGGGTCCCTGGAGGGCCCCGGTGCTGGCGTCTAATAGGACCCCATCTCTGAACCACAGAGACCCATGATCGGGGCCATGATCGGGGCCTCGCTTTATTTGGAGGGTGCCGCTCTTACGACCCATTTCCATCGCTTGTAAAAGATCGACAACGCCCATCTTTTCCAAATCACCAAAGTAGTGTTGCTGCTCCGAGGGACTTTTCAGCTGTTCCTGGGTTCGTCTTTCAAGAATGAGCGCCACTCTAGCCGCAAGTTCACGGGTATAAATCGGCCTAATTAGGTAATCGTCGGCTCCAGCTTCCAGGCCTTTGACCTTGGTCTCGATGCTGTTGTCTGCCGTCAAAAAGATAAAAGGAATCGACGCATGTTGGTTTGATTTTAGCCGCTGACAGAGCTCGATGCCCGAGAGATTGGGCATTCGAGTATCGCTGATGATGAGATCAGGATTTGCATTGTCTATCTTAGAGAGTGCGTCCGCACCATCTCTGGCCATAATCACCTGATAGCCAGACTTTCTAAGCGAGACTTCCATCACTCGGGAATGCTGAGTGTCTGAGTCTACCAATAGCAGAGTATGCTGTGCCATTTTGCTCCTGCTCACGCCGTTCAGTTCTTCACGCCGTGCATATCTTGCGTCCAGACGGGTCTGTTCGTAAAGAAAACCGAACACTTCGCTGCCATTTATTTAACAATAGGGACTGATGAAATGTGTACTGGTGTTAAACGATCTCGTCACCGCCGACGATTTTAAACATCTCATCAAATGCATTTTGGGCACGTTTTTCAAGTGCAGCACCCGTCAATTCAGGCATTTTTCCAGAACGGTCACCGTCGAAAAGTTCCTTCGGTATCTCGTGGAGGAAACGACTCGGTTTACGGTTTAAAATGCGGCCGTACTTTAATCGCGTCTTCGATCCCGTCAAGGTCAGCCGTCGCCGCGCGCGAGTCAACCCAACGTAAATGAGTCGCCGCTCTTCGGTGATATCGACCGGTGCTGTGGTTCCCGACGATGTGTCTGCTTGCCGAATGTGCGGCACAAACCCTTCCTCAAACCCAACCAAATAGACGTGATTGAATTCAAGACCTTTGGAGCTGTGTAAGGTCATTAAAGACACGACATCGTCGCTCTCCTCTTCTTCGTCCTTATTCCGATCTAAACTCAGCATCGAGAGATAATCTTCGAGCCCGCTTTCTGGATTTTGTTCTCGATAGCTTCCAAGTGCTGATGCCACTTCGTCTAGGTTATCCAACCTAATCATCAGTCGGCGTACATTTTTCTCGGTTCGACCAAACGCATTCCTAAAATCAATGGTTTCAATTAAGTCTCTACAAATGGTTCCAAAATCGGCATCGAGCTGTTTGAAACGGTCGCGAAAACCTTTCATGAGCCCATGAAAGCCCAATAACAATTCTCGCGTCGAATTCTTTAAATTTGGCACATCTGACGGTTTTTCGATCAAGCGAAAAAACGGGACGTCTCGCTTTCGCGATTCATCAGCGATGCGTTGTATCGTTAGATCGCCAATCCCTCGCGATGGGAAGTTAATAATGCGTCTCAGGGCCACTTCATCCCACGGATTATTGATAAACCTGAGATAAGCAACGAGATCTCGGACCTCTTTTCGATCATAGAATCGGGTCCCCCCGATGATCTTATACGGGATGTCTTGATTTCTTATGGCATCTTCAAGGACGCGTGCTTGCGCATTGGTTCGATAGAGAATCGAAAACTCGTTCCAGTCAGCCTGATAGTGTCGCTTGGCACTTAAAATATCAGTCGCGATCCATTTTGCTTCTTCATCACCATCCTTCGCTTCCATGTAACGCAGCGACTCACCTTCACCCAGTTCACTCCACAGGGATTTTTCATGGCGTTCTGAATTATTTAGAATCAGTTTGTTGGCGGCCCGTAGAATGCGATTTGTCGACCGATAGTTTTGAGTGAGAGCAATGGTTTGAGCGCCTTTAAAATGAGCATCAAATCGAAGAATATTGCCCGCTTCAGCGCCACGCCAACCATAAATTGACTGATCATCGTCGCCGACTGCACAGACGTTTTGGTGTCGTTTTGCCAGCGCCTTCAAAAGCCGAAGTTGAGCTAAGTTTGTATCCTGATATTCGTCGACCATCATGTACTTAAAACGACCGCTCCAGCGATACCCGATCTCTTCGTCGGTCTCCAGCAACCAAACAGGAAGTGCGATTAAATCATCGAAATCAACAGCATTTAATGCGCGTAATCGACGGCCATATAGTGGCGCAATTTGAGCGACGGCACCTTCAAGTCCACCTCGTCTCGCATCGGGTCTTTCGAGACGACTTTTATAGTGGCTGAGAAGCCCATGGATCAGCTTTGGGTCGAATTCGTCGGTGTCGTAGCCAATATCCCTCATTAGGTCAACGACAGCTGCGAGCTGATCACCTTCATCGAGGATTGTGAATTTTTCGCTGAGTCCCGCCGATTTATATTCCTCTCTCAGGAAGCGTAAGCCCAATGCGTGAAAGGTACTTAGATGAGTTGTTTTCGCTGCTGATCCGATTAATTCAACAACACGTTCGCGCATTTCCTTCGCAGCCTTGTTGGTGAAAGACAGCGCAAGAATGTCGTTCGGGCTCACGCCCTGGGATATCAAATACGCGATCCGATAGGTGATCACGCGGGTTTTACCCGACCCGGCGCCAGCCAGGACCAGCACGGGTCCATCCGTCGCGAACACGGCGGCCCTTTGCTGTTCATTTAAATGATCGAAACTCACCATGTTTGTCGTCTCTATCTCATTATCAGACAATCGACTCTATCGTCTGAAACCGCTATATAGATCAGCTTTTAGCTACGATGATCAAAAATCATCAGAGAGAATAAAATAGACTCATTCTTGACTTAAAAGGATTGCCTCATTAAGAACATAGATCAATAATGAATGAACATTCATTTAGAAAAGGAATTGTTTTGGTCAGACCTCGAGAAGGAGACAAGCGTCGACGGATAATTGACGCCGCCGTCCATGTGTTCTCCGAACGTGGTTTTTTCAACTCTCGTGTCAACGATGTTGCGGAAGCGGCAGGCGTAGCAGGTGGAACGATTTACCTCTATTTCAAGAACAAAGACGACCTGCTCATCAGCGTTTTTGAAGACCGCATGGATACCATTCTGGCGATGCTCAAGTCGGAACTCAGAAAAGAATTGAATCCATCCGGACAATTGAAGCGTTTTATCGAGCTGCACCTGGAATTGGTCCAGCGCGACCAAGCGCTGGCGGATGTTTTAGCCGTCGAGCTGCGACAATCGGCTAAATTTGTGAGGGAATATCGGGCGCGTAAATTCTACGAGTATTTAGGCGTGGCCGAAGACATTCTAACCGATGGGATTAAAGACGGCTCTTTTAGAGCGGACATCGATCCTAAATTGTATCGGAGAGCCTTATTTGGCGCTCTGGATGAACTGACCGTAATGTGGTTAGCATGCGCCAGGGAGGACCGCCCTGCGCCATGCTCTTTGAATGATGCAGTGAACCAAGTATTTAACCTCTTTGTCTCTGGGCTTGGACCCGAGGCAAAGCTTTAAACCATAGGAGCGACCTTTGAAAATTCTCGTTACAGCGAAACGGGTCACGGATCCTTACAGCAAGATCACGCTGAAAAAGGATGGAAGTGGACTCGATCTCGACAATGTTGACTTCAAAATGAACCCATTTTGTGAAATCGCAATCGAGGAGGCCCTTCGGATTGCTGAAGATGCAGATGATCCCGAGATCATTGTCGTCGCCATAGGCGATGATGAAGCGACTAAAGAAGTCAGGACAGGCCTTGCTATGGGCGCTGATAGAGGGATTTTGGTCGAGCATGATGAAGACGAACTCGATTCTGATCTGGTTGCACGAATCTTGGTCAAGCTCTGCCAGGACGAGGAGCCAGATATTGTTATTCTCGGGAAGCAAGCGACCGACGGAGACAGCAATCAGGTTGGACAACTTTTAGCCGAGTATCTCGGATGGCCACAGGCAACATTCGCCTACAAAGTGACTGTAAATGACGATTACGATGGCGCAGATATCATGCGTGAAGTCGATGGCGGTGTAGAAACCGTTCGTTTGAGCTTTCCTGCTGTCATCACGACGGATTTGCGCTTGAACGAACCGCGCTATGCAAGTCTACCGGGGATCATGAAGGCCAAGAGAAAACCCCTTGATGTCTTCGACCTTGAGGATTTGGAGATCGATGATCAACTGAAGGTGGAAACGGTCGGTTTTGAAATGCCGCCCGAGCGTCAAGCAGGCATTATCATCGGTGATGTAGATGAATTGATGGATAAACTCGCAAATGAGGCGAAGGTCATCTAAGACCTGAAAGGACACGACACATGAGTAAAGTAATCGTACTCGCAGAACATGAATCTGGAGAGCTGGTCCGAGGGTCATTGAACGCCATTCAAGCTGCGAAAGAAATCGTAGCTAAGGTCGGTGGTGGATTTGATGTTGCGATCGCCGGTTCTGGCATTGGAGCTGTGGCAGCTGAACTGGCCCAATACGGGGCTGCGACAGTATACCAAGTGGAGTCGAACGCACTGGCCAGTTACACGGCACCTGCGTATGCACAAGGCTTTGAAGTCGCTGTGAAAGCATCCGGTGCAAGCTATGTTCTGGCTGCGGCAACAGCGAAGGGAAAGGACACAACACCTCGCCTAGCTGCTCGATTGGGTGCTGGTCAGGCCAGCGATGTCATCGCCATCAATGGTGATGCTAGTCAATTGCTCTACACCCGCCCAATGTGGGCCGGTTCGGTATTGGGTCAGGTCAAAGTGAACACGGACATCACAGTGCTCACAGTACGGACGACCGGATTTGACACCGCCGCAGGCGGACAAGGACAAAGCGCAGTTGAAACACTGAATGCCGATATCGATTCCGCCGCACTGAGAATGGAATATTTGGGTTTGGATTCAGTGAAGTCCGATCGACCTGCTTTGACGGACGCTGATGTTGTTGTCGCTGGGGGACGAGGTTTGAAAGAGCCAACGAACTTCAAACTCCTCGAGACTTTAGCTGACCACTTAGGTGGGGCTCTTGGTGCAACTCGGGCCGTGGTTGATGAGGGATGGGTCCCGAACGATTGGCAGGTTGGCCAGACCGGCAAGGTCGTCGCGCCAAATCTCTATATCGCCGTGGGCATCAGTGGGGCGATTCAGCACCTGTCTGGCATGAAAGGTTCGAAAACCATCGTCGCTATAAATAAAGACCCGGAAGCCCCAATTTTTCAGGTTGCAGATTATGGCATTGTCGCTGACCTGTTCGACATTGTTCCTGAACTCACCGAAAAGATTAGCAATCGCTAAGCTCACTCGTCTATCGTCGGTCCTCAGGGCCGGCGATAGATAGGAGCTTTTTTCATGGATTCGACCAAACTGATCATGCCCCACCGCCGAGTTGCAGCTCGGATTGTGGATGGCTGCGCACTGATTTTAGATCCGCGTACCGACCAATTACAGAGATTGAACGAGGTTGGGTCTTTCATTTGGGCCAGAATTATTGAACGTAGCCATACCTGTGACTCTATACGTGACCTCTTGATCGATGAGTTTCAGGTCGATGAGGCCACCGCTCAATCAGATCTAAACGCTTTTCTCGATAAACTCGCCGAGCGTGACTTAATTCAGTACACATCCGATTGATTTTCCCACCAACCTGAGTAGAGTGCCCATAGCAGACCAGCATGGATCGCATGGCATATTTAGCTCAAAAAATGTCCTTCATGGACATAAAGGGCGCTGAACGCGAAAATTGTGTGGTCGGGAGGACCTTTATAGGGCAAGGATGCATCGCAGATGCGCTCAGCCCGTGACACCATTCCCACTTTTGTGGGAGACTACGCTAGTAATTTGAAGATTGAGACTTGGAGATGATCTCTCATGTTTGGTTCGTACTGGAAAAATAGGTTCACCATCGCGGTCTTAACGATGGTGGGACTCGCTCTCGGCTGCGATGATTCATCAGCTCCGAATTTGCCGCCGCGACCTGATGCGGGCAATTTGAATCAGGTTGTCATTCTTTCTCCGACCAATAATGCCGAGCTGACCGCCGATGATGACTTGGATGGAGACGTGACCAACGGACTCCAATTCAAGGTGACCCTCGATATTAAGTTGGTGACTGACGGCACGCTACAACTCAATGTTGCCGATGCGATGCCTCAAGTTGTCGATGTTGAGAGTGGTGTTATCGAATTAGATGCTTCCGTGCCTTTCGATAGAAACGGAAACTATCAAATTGCCGCAATTTTAGAACCATCAGATGGCGATGCTGCGCGCGCTGAAGTGCGCGTCCAGGTCCGTTCATTCGATTGCGCTGTGACAGTCAGTCCCCAGCCGAGTGGTGCTGGCTGCGATTTAGGCGCATCGGCTGATGAAGATGCAGCCGCCCCCGGGTTTCAAACGACATTGAGTGCTCAGACCAGTTGTCCCGATGTCGTTTTTATGGTTAACAATCTCCCCGCGATTACGGTCCAGACAGTCGATGGAGTCGCGACACAACGGGTGACTTTGCGTGACGGAGAGAACACGATCACAGTCAGCGCCAGTGATGGCTTGGCTGATCCGACAGTGGTTGGTCCATATCCCCTCTCTGTTCGTACATCTGGCCCTCAATTCGAGTTAAATGAATTCAACGTGGGTCGAGTTAATACGCGCCTTATAGCCGATGGTGAACAAGAAGGCGGCCTCATCTATTGGGCGATTCAAGGACGAACAAACGGTGTCGAACCTGGTGGCCGAGTTCAACTGAGTTTTGAACCTGACCTGAATAATGCACCAGCCGATGTACGCGTCGATGATAATGGTCAATTTCGATTCGAGGTCGCGATTGCACGAGGCGCCTTCTACGCAGGCAATATAACCCTCTCAGCGACTGATGTTTGTGGCGAAGATGGGCAATCGGATGCATATTCAATGCGCTTAGATGCTGTGGTTCCGACCGCACAAATCGTTGAACCCAGCGATGGCGCCTTATTGGTTTTCGGACTTGACTTGGAGCCAACCCGTGCTGGCGCTCAAATTCCAGTCTCTATCGAATTGGTCGATCCACGACCTGACGATGTTGACTACCCGATTTCAATTGAATGCGCTGCGGTCAGCGGCAGCCCTGTTTTTGTCGATCGAGCCCGTGGGCCGGGAGATGCCATCAACCGATCAGATTTGTTCGATGATGATCCCGCCAATGACGCTGTCGTCGTCACCTTTCAACAATCGGAACGAGGCGAGTTCATTTGTCGCACAGTCATCGGAGGGACAAGCAACCCATCGACAGCTCGAGAAGTTGTCTGGAGGGCATTCTTTGACCGGCCTAGCTTCAGCCTCTTCACCCCGGTCCAAGCACCGACCTGTGTGCGCACTGATGCCGTTGATTTTGCTGGTACGGGCATGGACCTCGATGGAAACCAACCGACGCTGAGCGCAACGATTTCGTCAGACCAATTGAATAACGACCTCGTGGTTGACTTTGAACCGCGTGGTGGCGAACGCTATGGATTTGCACTCGATTCGCTCGACTTGCCAGATGGAAACTACACAGTGTCTCTTGCAGGCCAAGTACTCGGCCTGGTCGATGTGGAGATTGAGCCGCAGGAATTTCCGATCATCATCGATCGGCAAGGACCGACAGTACGTATTTTAAGTCCGGATGAATCAGCAACATTTGTCGATGAAGATCCAGCGACAGCCGGAACCCAGAGTGGTTTTCGATTTGAAGTTTGCGGAGCAGGTGGCCAAGCGCTGAACGTGACAACAGTGCCTGCGTTGGCTGGAAGTCCTTACAGTGTCAATGTCCCAGAGGGGGCTGACTGCTCAATTCTATCGTTGCCCGCAACGACGGTCCCCTTGGGCGATGTCCTGATTACGGCTGGCGTGACGGACCAATGCAATGTATCGGCCAGTGCATCCTTGACTGCGTCGATCTCGCCGTCGGCTCGTGAAGCGCGTATTCTCACTCCATCTCCGGGATTTGTGAATGCTGATTCAGACACAGACAGCAACCGAGCGGGTTGCCAATTTGAGTTGACTGCCATCGGTCAAGGGATGGCCGAAGGCGCTGAGTTCTTTGTCTGCACAAATGTCCAACAAACGGCGCCAATCGCCCAGTGCAATGGTGCATCATCCGCTTTGGCAGGCGCCTGTCGCATCACAGGATCGAGCGACAACGGAGCCCAGGTTGCGTGCCCCCTCACGCTTGCTGATGGCCAACACGATATTACATTCGTGGGGGTTTTTGGTGACCGTGTAGAGTCTGCACCTGTGGCCCTCAATATCGATTGCCAGGCACCTCGTGTGACTCAATTAACCGCGGTTGATGATGCCGACAACGATGGGTGTATTAACCGAATGGAAAGGCGGAATGTCGGCGCGCCTGGTTCGTCAGCCCAATTCCAAGTTCGTGTGCAGACCGAAGGGTTGGAAGATGGTCAAATTATTCGTCTGGTCACCGACGATGGCGCCGCTCGGGGTTCAACGGCCGTGGTCAATAATCAGGGTAACATCACAATCGACTTATCCGAAGGCACAAGGACATTGAATGTCACCGGGTCAGATCTAGCCGGTAATTCCATTGCCACCGAAGGCGCTGACGTCGTGACTCTACCAGTGCAAGTGGACACAACTGTCCCTACGCCGAGCCTGACCAATATCGTTCAAGCAGCTTGTTTGAATGCTGATGCTGATGCTGATGCAAACACCGACGGGCTTCAATACGCAGTTCAAATCAACACGGGCCGACAGCAGGGTGATACGGTGACGGCACGTATGGTGCTCGACGGCATTGAAATCGCATCTCAGCAAGTTCAAACCGATACGGTCGACTTTGCCACGCAGACCATTGACGAAGGCGCCCACAATCTCGCTGTAACCGTTGCCGATAATTGCTCGAATGTGGGCAGCGTCAGTGGGTTTGTTCAAGTTGATGGCATGGATGATTGGACCCAGCCTGCCGCGGTGCCTCTATTGGTCGACACCATTGCGCCCAATCTTCGCATCGACGGTTTGATCGATGGGTCTATTTTGACAGAGAATGATGATGCAGACGCGAACTCTGCCAACGGGTTTCAAGTTGATCTTATCGTACAACTGGATGCCGCCTCGCCCGTCGAGGAAGGTGAATCCATCGACGTCAGCGTCAATGGAGCACCAGCTGAAACGGCGCCAAGCCCGCTCTTGGCACCGGCGGCTGGTCAGAACCAGGCTCCCGTCCGTGTGACGCTCTCCCCTGGAACGCAGACGATGCAGCTTTCTGCGGCGGATGCCTGCGGCAATACGGGCACGTCGCCAAATGTGGCTGTCGAATTGCAGATTCCGGGTTGCACCAGTAGCATTTCCGGCTTTGCCTCCAACCCGGCCATTCTGGGTGCGGCAGATGGTATTAGAAGTGGCAATGAGTTGACTTTGGATATCAATGGTCGCGTTGATTTACTGGACCAGGCTTGCGTTGGCGCGCAGATTTTACTGCTTGTTGACGGAGAGCAAATTGCTGAATCGGTGGTGCCGGCCGGGGGCGCTGTTTCATTTCCCGCGGTCACCTTTATCGAAGGGCAGCGGAACGTAAGATTTCGTGTTCGAGCAGCCGATAACAGCACCCTCGACTCATCTAACCAAGCTCTGTCAGTTGATCTCTCGAGCCCCGTGCTCTCTGTCATACAACCGCTCGACGGTGCGTCTGTGCTGACGGATTCCGATGCAGCGACCGCAGGGCAGCAAGCTTTGATTCAAGTCAACGTATCCGAAAACTCTGTGGTGACTTCCAGGACGGCTCTGCTCCGAATTGACGGCGCGGCCATCGGTGAACCAATCGTGATCAATTCCGAGAGTCCGGCACTGGTCAGCTTTGCTGGCGTGACCCTCAATGCGGGCAATCGAACATTGCAGCTGTGCGTCACGGATGAAGCGGGCAATGCGGGTTGTGCAACTTGGGCGGTCAATGCAGATCCCGCTGCTCCATCTGCCGTCAGTGATCTCGTCGGGCAAATCAATGATAACCGTTCAACGGATGTGAGCCTGACTTTTATCGCGCCAGGAGATGATGGTGATGCCGGTGGACAGGTTCAACAATACGCCGTGAGACGCGCGGACACCGCCTTCGCTGATGAAACAGCCTGGCAGAATGCCTCCGCATCAGAACTGGTCATACCCTCAACGCTTGCACCCGGTGGTCAAGAACTGGTTTCGCTGACCGGTGTTGGACCGGGACCGGCCATCCAGGACGGACTCCAGCAAAACAAGACCCATCACCTTGCCGTGAGAGCGATTGATGATGCAGGTCGAATGAGCTCGATTAGCCAGGTTGTTGTCGATCTGACGATGAACCGAAGAACCGTTGACGTCGAACCCATTCTAGGACAGCTGGACGACAGTGAATTTTTTAATCAAGGGTCTCAAGTCATTGGAGCTGGCGATTTAGACGGCGACGGACTTAATGATACTTTGGTCGTTGGCTCACAGGCAGGGGCATCTGTTGCCTCAGTTGTCTTCGGTGCAGCTGACCAGGATGCGCTGACCGTGCTTCCACTTGAGATTCCGGGTTCAATTTTTCAAGGTTTCTTTGGGCTCGGTGCTGCGAATATCGGAGATGTAAATGGTGATGGTGCGGCAGATTTTGCGGTCATCGGCTTTCAAAATCAGTTTGCGGGCTCGGCCGTTGTTATTTACTTCGGCTGTGATGCCGCTTGCGATCGCTCAACTCTCGCGACACCGGATGCTTTGATCACGACAAGCAATGGTCGATTCATCAGTGTTGTGGCTGCAGCCGGTAATTTTAACCAGCGCGCTGGAGATGGTGCAAGTCTTGGAGATGTGTTTCTAGGTGGGAGTTTCGCCCAGCAAAACCCAACAACCGCTTTCGTGGTTTCGGGTCGAGGTGACTGGCCAGCATTACCAGACTCGGTCGTTTTGGATGACGATCCAGCAAATAGCAGCGATGGTGTCATCGTCTTGACTGTTCCAGATGGAAAAGCGGGCTATGCGGGTGCGAGCGCGGGTAATATTAGCGGGGATGCGCGAGATGACATCATCTTCAGTGCGGGTAATCCCAGTGTCATTTATCGATTTAACGGCGGCGTCGACTTGCCCGATTCAATTACTTACGCGCCGAACAACCCAGAGACAGCTTTGATCGCACATGTGTGTTCCGCAGACCCCGACGGGTACGGTGAACATATCATCGGTGGTAAAGATTTGGATGGTGACCCAGGAGGCATTGCTAATTTTGCAGTCGCAGACGGCATCAATCGGCGTGTGGTGGTGTTTGACGAAAATGACCAACCAATCGACTGTTTTGGCCGGAGCCGAGCACTTTTTGGAAACGTTTTCGACTTCGCTGGTGATTTAGATGGTGATGGTTTTGAAGATCTGATCGTCACACATGCAGATGCCGATGCAGATGCCTTTGTTTTCTACAATGATGGACTTGGGCAGTTTGGGGATGGAGCAGCTGAAGCACCCCGCGGCGCGCACATCGTACTCGACGAACCGGATCTACCAAAAATCGGTGTCGCAGGACTTGGAGATACGAACAATGACAACCGTGATGATATCGGAGCCGTTGTCAAACAGCCTGGAGACACAAATCTTCAGCTGATCATTTATCAGTAGTCGTCAGGAGTGACCAAATGTCGAAGAAAAAGACAGAGATAAGCCAAGCAGCCAAACAACAGGATGAGCGTCGTCCATACACGGCACCCGACTTCATGTCGTCGCTTGCATTCGAAAGAAAGTCCCTCGCATGTAATCCAGCAACGCGGAACGCCAGTCCGGCTTTTCCAGCGCTCTGTTCCATGCAGTCGTAGCCAAAAGTCAAACCGATGGGTCATCTTTACATTGGGCCGATTGAGATCCGTTTGAGCGGAGCTGGATACAGCCATTTTTTAACTCAATACGATTTCGGACCCTTTAGGTGTCCTCGACCCGTTGAGCATTCAGTTGAGCTGACTTTCGTTTCGGCTGATGACCATCGACTTTTGTTGGGCTCATTTACCTATTGCCGGCACGACCTGAGTTTTAGCGCACATGAGCGGCGGGCTTACGCTTGGGTTTCTGGCGACATATCGGGCTTTCTTGCATGTTTAGAACTGGCCTTATTTGTTGGAGTGAGCCAGCTTGGCGGTATATTAATGCACGCATCAGTTGGTGTCATTGATGGTCAAGCGTGGCTCATGCCAGGTCCGTCGGGCACAGGGAAATCGACCGCGATAAACGGTGGTTTTGATCGAGTATTGAGCGATGAGCGTGTGGTTCTCGTCAAAGATAAAAATGACTATCGTGTTTGGGGTACGCCCTTTTGGAGCGATGGTCGGCGCCTGCCATTGGATGCGTCGAGCTGCGAGCTGGCCGGCATCGTGAAGCTCGTTCAGTCTCCAACACTGGCGCGTTGCGATTTGGGCACTGTTGACATGATCGAATGGGTTATGCGCTCTGTCATCATGTATGGTGCATCTGAAGTTGATACGGACCGCTTAATGACCTTTGTGGTTCAATTGGTAGACTCAACAGAGCGAATTCAAGTTTCGTTTCCTAAGGAGGGACTATGGGCAAGTTCGATGCTCAGTCAGATTGGTCTGGCTTCGTAAAGTCAGCCATCGACAACACGATTCCCTTTACTGTTCATTGGGACTTAACGTGGCGTTGCGACCATAAATGCGTGCACTGCTATCTCACAGATCGGCGTAAGCCTGAACTTGATGTGGACGAAAGTATCGCCGTACTAGACCAACTTGTTGAAGCAGGCACTTTATCGATCCTCTTCAGTGGTGGAGACCCATTTCTGAGACCGGATGGCATCGATATTATGCGAGCGGCTCGGGAACGCGACTTCGATGTTCGAATCAATACCCATGGGAACTTTATTGATGAGGACATGGCTGACGAACTCGCCCGAATCGGTGTTGCGCGGGTGAGCCTATCAGTCTACTCAGCAAACGCGGCTGAACATGAGGCCGTTACGCTGATTCCGGGCAGTCATAAGAAAACATTGGATGCGGCCAGACGGCTTGTCGCCCGCGACGTTGCTGTCAACTTCAAAACACCGGTCATGGTTCAAAACCGAGATACCTATCAGACCGTCGGTCCCATAGCAGAAGACATCGGTGCCTCCTGGGAATTGGATGCTCATATCGTACCCGATGACCAAAGTGACTTTGGCCTTTGTTCAATCGGTGTTCATGATGGAGAACGTGTTCTGGCGATGATGCATCAAGTCGCTGAACGTAGAGGTATGGTCACTCATTGGGCTAACATGCCAGATGCATCGCCGACGGCACGCACGTGCGGTGCTGGCACGGCCATGGCCTATATTTCGCCCGACGGCATTTTGTACCCGTGCCTCAATTGGAGGGACCCTATCGGAGATCTCCGAGAGGTCTCGTTCAAATCCTTATGGCGCGATAGTACGGCTATAAAACGCCAACGGGAGGTCACGCGGGCCAGTTATGAGAGTGACTGCGGCGGATGTAGCTTTCAGGGCAAGTGCCATTACTGTCCAGGCATATCCCACGCTGAGCATGGTTCAGCGGGTCGTCGAAGCGCCTATGTGTGTGAGCGTACACACCTGACGATGACAGCCTTCGAGCACTTGGACTATTTGAATGAGGTGGACCAACCTATTCCGCAGCCAGGCTCTCCGGAGGCTGTAGACATCTTGAGTCGAACAACATTTGCCAAACGTCAATGGTCCGCTCGTAAAGCAGGCGTTGCTAAGCCCTCAGACCAGGTGCGGCCCAACCTATTTCAAATTCTTGAACCCGGTCAGCGCTGATGGCGCAGGTCGATGCAGCGATGACGGCCTCTTTGTCGAATGAGCTGCTCGCCAGGGGTCAAGCTGTTCAGTTTGTGGCCAGAGGCCAGTCTATGTGGCCGTTTATTATGGATGGCGATACGGTTCATGTGGAACCGCTTATCCATCCGCCTCGTATCGGTGATGTTGTCTTATTAGAGCGAACAGAGACCGGCCCATTACATCGGGTTGTAGCTGGACCTAGACAGGGGCGATTTCTCATTTGGGGAGATGCTCTTCCCCGTCCTGATGCATGGGTGCGAGCCGATGAAATCGTGGGTCGCCTCGCCCAAAGGCAGCGTGATGGCGTTGAAAAAGTCGTTTACTCAGGGCTTACGACGGTCCTCATCGCCCGATCTCTTGGTGCATCTCGTCGGTTTATTTCAAAAATTCGGCACGGGTTTCTTGGAAGCCGATAAGACTTCGGTCAACATACGCATATGGCAAACTCACTCGTAATTAATTGTAGTCCACACGAAACCCGAATCGGTGTTATCGAAGATAACAAAGTCGTCGAATTGATGATCGAACGACGTAAGACAACCGGTTTACTTGGTAATATTTACAAAGGCCGAGTCACACGAGTACTCCCTGGTATGCAAGCGGCCTTTGTCGACATTGGACTCGAGCGAGCGGCGTTTTTGTATGTCGCTGATGTAACAGATGCAAGGCGCAGTCGGAGTGCATCCAACTCAATGTCCGACACCCGATCTGAGAGCTACCATCCGCCCATTCAAAATCTGTTACATGAGGGGCAAGAGATCATGGTTCAGGTCTCCAAAGAACCTTTGGGGACTAAGGGCGCTCGAGTCACCAGTAATGTCAGCATCGCGGGTCGACACTTGGTTTATATGCCAACGGTTGAGCATGTTGGTATCAGTCGTCGCATTTCCGATGAAGAAGAGCGGAGACGACTAAGAGAAGCCCTTGAGACGCTGGTCCCTCAAGGTGGTGGGTTCGTTGCTCGGACGGCAGCCGAAGGTCGCAGTCTCGAAGAACTTGGGGCTGACGTCGAATTCTTGAGCCAGGTTTGGAATGATATCATCAATCGAATGGAGAACAGTGCGGCTCCGGTGACGCTCTATGACGACTTAGATTTGCTCTTAAGGTCGGCACGAGATCTCGTCATGCCGGACCTAGAGCAGATCGTCATCGATGATGAAGTCGAATTTTCAAGACTCCTAGATTTTATGCGCCGATTTATGCCGCGCTATGCAGAGCGCGTCATCCGCTTCGGTGGTGACGGACCCATTTTCGATCATTATGGGGTTGAGATTGAGCTGAACCGGGCCTTGTCTAGAAAGGTTTGGCTTCCCAGTGGCGGATACCTCATCATCGATCAGACCGAGGCTTTAACAGCTATAGACGTCAATACAGGTCGATTTGTTGGTAAGAGAAACTTGGCAGACACCATTTTAAAGACCAACGTTGAGGCGGTGACCGAGGTCGTTCGCCAGCTTCGTCTCCGTAACATTGGCGGCATTATTGTTATCGATTTCATCGATATGGAGTCGCCCAGTAATCGGCACCGTGTTTATGCCGATCTAGAACTGGCGTTAGAGAGTGACCGTGCGCGAACAAACATCCTCAAAATCAGCGAGCTCGGTCTTGTCGAAATGACGCGAAAACGGGTCCGTGAGTCCCTTGTCCGTTCGGTTTCTGAATCCTGCTTTTATTGCGACGGTACAGGCCTTTTAAAAAGTAGGACAACCATTGCCCACGAAGTCTATCGGACCCTGCTAAGGGAGGGCCCATCGATGCGCGCTAAAACCATAAGGGTGTCCGTCCACCCTCGTGTTTCTGCTAGTTTTCATGCTGATGAGCACGTTTTGATAGATGAACTTGAATCAAGACTAGAGCGAACGATTCGATTAGAAAGCCGGCCAGACTTTCACTTGGAACATTTTGAAGTGTCGGCTATCGACCAGTCTGATCTGGTCGTTGGTCAAAAGTTCACAGGCTCCGTTGGCGACCACTGAGAAGGGCACATAATTCTGTATAGGCCGTGTTTAGTTCCTGGCTACGGGTGTGCGCAGCACGCTCGGCTACAGGATCATGGGCGAATAAGTCGGGATGATTTTTTCGCATTGCTTTACGCCAGGCTTGCTTGATTTCCTCTAAAGTCGCGCCTGGTTTAAGACCCAGCGTATGATAATAAGCATTCGCGTGCCTGGCCCGGTCAACTTGGGTATGGGCGCGTTGGGCCTCATCCTGCATTCGCCGGACCCAAACCCACAGTTCGTCTTCTAGATTACTTAACCAAGCCTCAACGGTTTCCCGTGATTCTTTGATGCGACCATTAACTTTATCGACCTGATGCTGAACTCGGGGTTGTGACAGTATCAATCGCCCGGCAGACAGCCCCAGCTGCACGACCATGTCCCTAAATCTACCCACGTCTTCGTCCTGCTTTCGCAATCATCTGCTTAGGAGGCTCGTTCGGTGACATTGAGTCCAATACGGTCATACGTTCGGCCGCATTCCTCACACGTACAGGATTCTTGACCGTCGTGTATACCAAAGGCCAGGCGTTCGCCGCAAAAGCAGGCCCAGCCCTTCAGGCGTGCGGGGTTTCCATAGACTAGACCGTATGCGGGTACATCTTTCGTCACGACGGCACCCGCTCCGATCAGGCAATATTGTCCAAGAGTGTTTCCGCAAACCACTGTTGCATTTGCGCCGATAGAGGCGCCTCGGCAAACGCGTGTTTCAAGATATTGTCCACGTCGTGGATATGCACTTCGTGGCGTGCCAACATTTGTAAAGACCATCGATGGGCCACAAAAAACATCATCTTCAAGAATGACACCAGAGTACACGGAGACATTGTTTTGGATTTTGACGTTATTGCCAATTTTCACATTGCGTTCGATGACAACATTTTGACCGAAGCTGCAGTTCTGTCCGATGGTCAGTGGACCCAGCAACTTACTGAAGTGCCAAATCTTGGTCCCATTGCCAATGGTCACATCACCATCTAATACAACGGATTCGTGTACAAAGGGCTCTTCCTCACCGTGTTGATTTTCGGTCACCGGGTTTTCTCCGCAGTCGGTTAAGTGTCTTACTCAGGCACCGTTTGAACGCTGGTATCTTGAAGGAACTCGATAATCCTGTCCACGATCATCGCCCAAAGCGCTTTGTTTGTTGCATCGCACCAGGAACGGCCAATTTATTGGGGTCGGTCTTCATCGTCATCTTCATCCGATGACTGCTCATCTTCCTCGGGTACAGGACCGTTTTCTTGTCTGTTCTGAGGTCCATCGTCGACCGAGCCTTTGAGAGAGAGATCGACAGCTGGCCTAGGGCGAGTTTTACCTTTGCGTGCAGAGACCGGTGTCAGATCTAAATTCATCGTATCAATTGGCGCATCTGAGACAGGGTTTAGAGCACCCCCGGACGGCTTTATGTCTTGATCCTTCGCCTCTGAGCCAGGGTTCATGAGAAAAGCATTCTCGTCGATTTCACCTTCGAGGGGGGCGACGTCCGTTGGTTCTGTCCCATTGAGAAAGAACTCCACTCGTGTGCCTGTTGCCTCCGCTTGCGCCAGACGTCCGTCAGCTACGATGGTGAGTTCGCTGACACCTTTAGTCGACGATTTCCAATCCGGGCCGTCTGTCTCTGCTTGGTCTAAATAATGTTTGATAATCGGTACGGCCGTTCGGCTACCTGATTCTTTACGCCCCAGCGGTCGGCCATTATCGAAACCCACCCATGTTGCAAACGAAACGTCCGGTAATGAGCCAACAAACCAAGCATCTCTTGCCTGATTGGTTGTTCCAGTTTTGCCGACAACCTGTCTTTTTACACTTTTCAGTCCGCGCCCGCTTCCATCAGTGACCACGGATCTCAAGAGTGACCGAACGATGAATGTAACGTCTGGAGAGAGCGAGTCTCCCAGTTGCGCTTGTTTCGGCGTTTTGATCTCGCGGTTCGAAGTCTCAATTTTCCGGATGAGGCGGGGCTCTTTGAAATGGCCCGACGATGCGATGGTTGAGTAGCCATTGACCAATTCTATCATTCTGACTTCGCTTGAACCCAACGCGGCTGATAAACCGCGGCCGACCTTTGATTTAATACCCGAATTTTTGGCAAACTGATGAACAGACTCAATGCCGACCGCTTCCGTTAGATGAACCGCAATGGAATTGACTGAATTGGCTAAAGCATCACGTAGACTGATGGCCCCTTTAAATTTACGAGTGTAGTTTCTGGGTTGCCAAAAACGCCCTTGGTATACTCTCAATGTTTCCGGTGCATCTAATAAATTGGATGCGGCAGTAAACTGTCTGGATGCGATTGCCGCACCCCATACAAACGGTTTAAAAGCACTGCCTGGCTGTCTCTTGGATCGAGTTGAGCGATTGAATTTAGAGATGGCATAATTCCAGCCTCCAACCATGGCCAACACATCTCTCGATTCATTGTCGATGACAATCAGAGCGGCTTGTGGAAGTTCGGGGAGTGTGACTTTGAGCGGCTCTCCTGAACCAGGCTGAGGTCGGGATGCAATTTTCACTTTGATGATATCGCCGAGCCGAATCGGTCTTTTCTTCAAAAGGGCATGACGTTTTTTCAATACGGTCCGCCTGAGCTCGGCTTTGTTGACCAACAAATCCAGCTCAATGACATCTTTTTTGATGGCCAAGACCCGTCCCTCAATCGTTTTGCCGACTTTTAAAGTCTGTCCCTTTAGTCTTTTGCGCTGACGTTTCGACCATCGTTTTATCCCCTTGTCGTTGACCCGACTGATGGGTCGTCCATAGGTCTGTCGTTTGTCTAATGAGTTCAGTCCCATTTGAACTGACTTCATAGCCGCTGTCTGGCGGATTGGGTCGATGGTCGTATGGATCTTAAGGCCGGCCCTTTTAATTTCTTTCGGTGTGTATGACTTGAGCAACCGCTTGTAGACCTCATCGACAAACCAACCGAACTTATCTCGGCTTGTTTTTGTCCGTGTCCGTAATGCAAACCCTTGAGATTCAATGCGGTCTGCGTCTCGTTTTTGGATGTGGCCATTCTTGACCATTTGCTTCAGCACATAGTGTCGTCGTTGTCGAGCACGCTTGGGGTGTTTGAACGGGGAAATGCGTTCGGGTGATTGGATGAGGCCCGCCAGCGTCGCTGACTCGTTCAGGCCCAGACGACTGGCGTCTTTCCCAAAATAATATTGTGCTGCCTCCTGAACACCATACCGGCCATGTCCCAGATAAATGGCGTTTAAGTATATGGCCAAAATATCGTCCTTGGACAAATGTTGTTCCAGTCGGCGGGCCAGTATGAGTTCCCTGACTTTCCGTCTGATGCTTTTCTTGGGGGTCAGGAGGAGGTTTTTAACGGTTTGTTGGGTGATGGTACTGCCGCTGCCCGTAACCCGACCGGCTCTGACGCTATTATAGACCGCTCGTGCCATCCCCATATAATCGAGCCCTTTATGGGAATAGAAATCAGCATCCTCCGCCGATAGAATGGCCTGGATTAGAACCTCGGGGATCTGATTTCGGTCGACCAGAGTTCTCCGCTCCTCGTAGAACTCTCCAATGATCGACCCATCTTGGGCGTACACACGTGAAATCTGTGGCGGTTGATAGTCTGCTAGATCTCGATAATCGGGGAGGCCGTGGGCGTAATAGAGGTAGACGCCCACAACGGCTGTGCAACCAAGGGCAGCCAAAGCAAAGGACAGCATCAAGAGTTGCTTTAGACGAGAACCCAACGTCTTTTTTGGGGGACGTTTTCTTGGTTTTCTATCCTTCTTTTTAGGCGTGTGAACCTTCTTTTTTGACACCGCCTTAATCCTATACCGTGACCGTGAATACCCTGGAATCAATTTGCATCATAATCAATTTATACGCGCTGTCTATTCCACGGATTGTCTCGATCTATTTCTGTTGCGCATCAGCTATGGCATCTGAGACGTACAGTTGCTAGAAATGAGCGGTGCGATGGTTAGGCCAGATAATTCGAGAACTATTAAACACACATAATTGTTCATTTGGTCGCGTTCGAGCTAGGATGGCATCAAGCAAGGACGACCTAGTTGTCGGGCCACCCTTTCGGTTCATATGGATCAATCGACACTTGAGGGGTTCAAGTGTTGATAAGACGGGGGCATTCAGCCCGGCTATACAAGTGAGGAAACGATGAAAATCGTCTGCCCAAGTTGCGCTGCGGATTACCGCATGAGCCAAGACAAGATCCCAGAAGATGGCCTGTTGATCAGATGTCCATCTTGCAACCATAGCTTTCGAGCCTATGGCAACGGGACAACAGCTTCTGTTTCAGATGAGACATCGCCCGCGGCACGGGGCCCTGACGAAAAGTCTGTCGCACCACCGCCTCCGCCTCCCCTCGACCTAGGGGATGAGTTTGACAAGTTTGGTGATTTCGAAAGTATCGAATTTGACGAGTCTGTGAGCGAGATAAGCGAGTCTGGAGGCTCGGTCGATCAATCTGGCAGTGCAGACGTTGAAGCCTACGGTCTGACACCACCACCACCGCCTCCTCCTCCACCTCTTGCTGACGACCTTAACGTCGCTGAAGGAGCCGATGAAGCGGTTGATGACTTTGATTTTAGTTTCGGGATTAAACAGCCGATTACCGAGAATCCGAAAGCATCCGGTCCACTCAAGGACCTCTTCGATGATTTGGATGATCTGCCGGCGCCTAAATCAAATCCACAACCTCAATTTGAAGACTTGCCAACCCCCATCTCATCGACCAATCCTTTCGATGATTTAGAGGATTTACCAAGTCCGAAAATGGCGGGTGATTCTCCAATTGCTTCGTCTCAATTACCTCCTGATCTAAGCTCAGACCAAGGGCTATTTGCGCCCGAGGTCGATGGATCCGAAACAACGTCATCTGCCTCCGACGCACCCTCAGCTGTATCGCTAGATGCCCCTTCGTCTCCACAGACAGGAGCCGTTTCGGCACAAGACTCGAAAGGGAGCAGCAGGACTCTTCTTTGGGCTATTATGGGCTTATTGGTTCTTGGTGGTGGCGGTGTTGCTGGGATGATGATGATGGAAATTGGTCCTTTCGCATCGTCGTCTAGTCCAGCCGCCAAACGTAAAAAAACACCCAAGAAAATAAACAAGCCCGTGGTTAAGACCGACCCAAAGAAGACGGACCAAACCGCGAGCAAGGCACCCGTTGTCGCCATGGAGAAAAGTCCAGATGCCAGCGACGGTTCAGAGAGCTTGAAAGCCACTACGTCTGGGGTCACCATGGCTGAAATTGCGGGCTATCGCGATGGGATTGCGATCCTTGAATCAAAGAAAAGTCAGCTTGAACCGAAGATGACGGCTCGATTATTAAATTTGTACGCATTCGGCAGTCTAGATTACCCGGAGAATACCCAGTGGCGACGGGCTGGATCCAAATTGTTAAAGGGGTTAGATCCGACGGTCAAGACACAGTTCCCCCTCGCCGTTTTAGCATCACGGCTTGCCGACGGAGACAAGAGTGCAGCCGCCGATATTGAAGCGGCGGTTCGAAAAGCGCCAAAAAACGCAGCGCTGCAATCACTACTCGGCCATGCTCGATTAAAATCGAATAAGTTGGACGGCGCGTTTAACGCTTTTAAACGCGCTTATCGCTTAGATAAATCGCAGTTATCGGCACAGCGCCATGCCGGCGAACTGGCCTTGCGTCTCGGTCGGGTTCAAGAAGCCTTGGCGACCATGCAAGCGCTCTATGATGTTGCCCCCGGTACGCCGCGAGTCAATATCGTTCTCGCTGAGATCGAAAATCATCGAGGCGATACCAGCAAAGCTGTAGCCCTGGTGACCCAGACATTGACTTTGAAGCCACCGGGACGTGTTCGGCCTCAAGACCGGTCAGATGCCTTTGTCCTGCGGGCCCGTATTTCCATGAAACAGGGCAATAATGAGGCTGCTATTGGCGATTTGAAATCGGCGGTTCGGGTGTGGCCCGCGAATTCTGAAGCATTGGGGCTACTCAGTGACGAACACATCAAGAATGGCCGATTTGATGAGGCCGTCAATCAATTAAGAGCCCTTGAACGAGCTGGTGCTAAGAGCGCTGAGACATCCATCAAGATCGCGCAATGTTATACTCAAATGAGTCGACATGATCGGGCTTTCGAGGCGCTGAAAGATGCCAACAAGAAATATCCACATGACGCTAATGTTTTGATTGAGTTAGGCGCTGTTCACGAAGCAAAGGAAGAATTTGCGGAGGCCAAAAAGAAGTTTGAGGCCGCTATCAAGCAGGACCCCGATTCTGGGACTGCACGACTGCGCATCGCAAAACTGATGGTCAAGCAGGCAAAGATCGATCCTGCAATCGAATTTTTGACCAAAGCGGCAGCGGAGCATCCGAGGGATCCGTTGATGCAGGTGGGTCTTGGTGATTTACGGGTCCAGATGGCTGGAACGGTCAGCAGCGGGAATGCCACCTTATTCGATCAAGCCGAGGGCCATTATCGGGCTGCGCTGAACTTGGATCCGGGCTCTTTGCAGGCCCGTCGAGGGTTGCTGACGACCTTGATAGAGAACCGGAAAGCACGTGAGGCTATGGCTGAGATTAAGCGCCTACAGCAGCGGACCGATTTTTATGGTGTCCTCGACTATGAATTGGCCAGGACAAACCAATTACTGGGTCAATTCAAGACGGCTCTAACCCATTACGAGACGGCTTTAAAGCGAGATCCTGACAATGTGCAATATCTTAAAAATGCAGGCTTGACTCACTATGCAGCGAAGGATCTATCCGCTGCTGAGACGAGTTTTGGCCGGGTCGTTCATCTCGATACCAAGAATACAACAGGTTTCTATCATCTTGGATTAATTGCATTTCAGACAAAAAGACCCGATCAAGCAATCCAGATGTTCCAGAAAGTGTTGGAGCGCGACAAGCAGCATCATTTCGCTCGCTACTGGAAGGGCAGGGCCCTGCAAGAACTAGGTGGAGGCCGCTCTGATAAAACGGCGAGAGCCGAATATGACATGGTGGCAAAAGCGGCTAAGAAACAGCCGAAGTTAAAGACGGAATTATGCGATGTATTTTGGAGACGCGGCGCATTGATGGCGAAAAATTTCAAAGAGTGGAATGCGGCCGAGAAAGAATTGACAGAGTTTCTCAAGTGCGATCCAAAGAAAGCACAAGCGTGGTACGTCAGGGGCCAATTAAGGGCTGACCTTGGCAAATTAAATGACGCTATCAGCGATTTTGATAAGGCTGGTCGGCTTGACAGTGGTTTGGGCAAGGCCTTTGCAAACAGTGCATACGTCCGCATGCGAAAACCCAAATTTGATGAGCGGAAGGTCCAAACCTTACTCAAGAAGGCGATTCGATCAGACAAGACTCTGGCCCGCCCGAATTACATCTTGTGCAATATGGTCAAAGAGAAGAATAAAGCTCAGGCGAAGCGCTATTGTAAGACCTACTTAAAGCTCGCTCCTAAGGGTGATAATGCGTCCGAAGCACAACTTCTCTTGCGCAGCTTGTAAACTCATCGTAGAGACGGAGCATACGCATTGGTCAAGAGGCGATTATGCTCGATATCAAACAGATCAGAAAAAACCCGGCTGAGTTCGCTGAGCGGCTGGCGCTTCGTGGAAATGAAGACGCGCTTGCCAGCCTAATCGAATTGGACGCAACGCGTCGTCAATTGATCGTTGAGTCAGACCAACTCAGACATTCAAAATCTGAGACCGAGCGCGGTATGCGAACGGCCGACAAGAGCAGTGCCGAGTTTGCCCAGTTCAGAGACAGCATGAGAGCCGTTGCTCAGCGCATAAAAGACGTGTCGGAACAGTTGAAGACCGTTGAATCCGATCTGGGTGACATGTTGTTACAAATTCCGAATATTCCTCATGATTCGGTTCCCCCAGGTTCTGACGAAAGCGCCAACGTGGTCATCCACCTAAGGGGGGATAAGCCCGAATTCGACTTTGAGCCAAAGCCACATTGGGACGTTGCAGGTGATCTTGGATTGCTTGATTTCGAGGCGGCATCGAAAATGAGTGGGGCTCGATTTGCAGTCTACAAAGGGGCTTTAGCGAGGCTAGAGCGGGCGCTCATCTCTTTCATGCTGGATACACACACCGATCAATACGGCTATACGGAAGTATTACCACCTTACCTCGTCCATCCGAGATGCATGATTGGAACCGGTCAATTTCCTAAATTTGCAGAAGATGCCTACGTTCTTGAAAAAGATGACCTTGTTTTGATTCCAACAGGCGAGGTGCCGCTGACGAATCTTCATCGAGACGAAATCTTGGAGGCGTCTGCGCTACCCGTAAAATATGCTGCCTTTACCCCCTGCTTTCGCAGGGAAGCGGGTGCGTACGGTCGAGATACACGGGGATTAATTCGACAGCACCAATTCCAAAAGGTTGAATTGGTCCAATTTGTAGAACCGGAACTAAGCGACAAAGCACTCGAATCTTTGACAGGCCATGCAGAATCGATTCTCGATGCCCTTGGACTTCATTACCGCCGTGTCAGCCTCTGTGCGGGAGATCTAGGATTTACAGCACAACAAACCAACGACCTCGAGGTTTGGTTGCCGAGTCAAAAGACCTATCGCGAAATTAGCTCCTGCTCCAACTTCGGTGATTTTCAAGCGCGTAGAGCCGCTATTCGTTATCGAGCCGTTGATGCTAAAAAGCCGCAGCTCGTACACACACTTAACGGCTCCGGTCTGGCTGTTGGGCGAACAGTCGTCGCCATCTTAGAAAATTATCAGCAGGCAGATGGCACAGTTGTCGTTCCCGAGGTCTTACGGCCTTATATGGGCGGTTTAAGTCAACTTGGTAAAAATTAATACACCGCATGGGTGCCACTATCGTGGCAAACATGCCTACATCACTCGTTGAAACTGTCCCGCGGATGGGGCTGACTAAGACCATTTTGAAGAGAGCAGAATCATCTTGAAGATGCGTTTCGCATCACAGCCTGCGCACTTTGTTCTTGACGGTTCTAGGACCCCTCATTATAACAGCCATTCGCGAGTATGCTGGCATTCTATGGAGGAGTGGTCGAGTGGCTTAAGGCGGCGGTCTTGAAAACCGTTGAGGGGTAATTCCTTCCGTGGGTTCGAATCCTACCTCCTCCGCCACATTCTCGTTTTAGTTCGTTGAAATTATCAAGCTCACTTGGTCTTTTCGCAGCGATGCGTGTACTGAGTTGGGAATTTTGGAGAGGTGGCCGAGCGGCTGAAGGCGCTCCCCTGCTAAGGGAGTATGGGTCAAAAGCTCATCGAGGGTTCGAATCCCTCCCTCTCCGCCAGTTTTTGCACTCGTAGCTCAGCTGGATAGAGCATCGGTCTACGGAACCGAGGGTCGCAGGTTCGAATCCTGCCGAGTGCGCTAAACCCGGCACGGAACACTCCGTTGCCGGGTTTCCTTTTTTTGGAGTAGATGTGCTTCAGGAAAACGTAGACATTCAATGGATGCGAGAATGTCTTTCCCTCGCTCGAGACGCGGCCGTGCGTGGTGAAGTCCCGGTGGGCGCAATCGTGGTACACGATGGAGTGATTATTGGGCGCGGTTATAACCTTCGGGAGTCAAGCGCTGACCCAACAGCACATGCTGAGGTCATCGCGCTCAGAGAGGCGAGTCAACACATTGGTTTTTGGCGTCTACTCGACGCGACTCTCTACGTCACGCTAGAACCCTGTGCGATGTGTGCAGGTGCCCTTGTCAATGCGCGGGTATCGAGGGTCGTCTATGGGTGTAAAGACCCTAAAGGCGGCGCTGTGGATTCGTTGTTTCAAATCGTAACCGACGCTCGTTTAAACCATCGTTTGACTGTAACATCTGGTATTCTTGAACAAGAATGTGCTGATGTACTCAGTGAGTTTTTTCGCGAAAGACGCCGTCAAAAAGCGGAGATGAAAGCGAAAATACGGAGAGGTGGCCGAGTGGACGAAGGCGCTTGACTCGAAATCAAGTGTAGGCAACCCCTACCGTGGGTTCGAATCCCACCCTCTCCGCCATTGATTAAATTGAGTCGAGAAGAGATATTAAGGAGAGG
>MDTC01008128.1_pt1 | contig 48294 bp, 34 predicted proteins | sample 811181 | NCBI WGS metagenome assembly MDTC01 (sample SAMN05326644, study PRJNA326480) | marine metagenome | isolation source: seawater | place: Pacific Ocean: North | collected 2011 | reverse complement strand
CGAGATACGAAAAGCTACCTGAGATGTTTTTGGCAATGTGGACGATTTCTTCGATCGTGGCGTGGCTTTAAGTTTGCAGACACGCCCTAAAAAAGCGTTCGCGGAGTCGCTTGTGATTGTCATTTTTCTCTATTGGGTCGTTTTCTTATCGGTAGATGCTTGACGTTAATATGACTGCTAAGTAGATTCATTGTTCTACGATGTCCTTGAAGATAGATAGATAAAAGGAGGGAATATGAGATTCTTATTTTGGCTTACTTTTGTTGTGGGTACTGTGTCATTTGGTTATTACAAATACACATCCTATCAAAAATACCAGCGAGAGCTTGAGCGTCCATACTGGGGCTCCTACATCTATAAGGATGTGTTAAAAATTGAGAACTTGAGGAAGACCAAAAAAATACATATGACTTTGATGCCTGGGATGCGAGCTCATATCAAAATTGAGACGATCGCGATGGGGATTCGGGGGGTCGAGGAGTCCAAGCAAGATTGGTCTGTTGATAAGGGGCAACTGACTATTTTTTCGCCTTTTGCGGGATGGTTGAAGTGTCATAAAACCAAAAAGGGACTTCGTTGCAAACGTTCGGTGGACATTTTTGTTTTCCGTAAAATCAACAAGAAGGCAAAGCTGGAGCTACTTGATGATGATTGAGGTTATTGGGAGGGGAGGCTTACGCGGCGAAACTATCTTGGAGGAGGAGAGAAGCGGCTTGTGGTGTGGGATATCCAGCCCATTTGACAAGCGCAGGGTGGACGGGACGCCTGGATTCTTCGCGAAGGACATCCATCGTTGACGCTTTGATCGCCATAAGTTCTTGCTGTTGCTCAATTGTCAAAAGTGGTGTCACCCATTCATCGATCGCCCAAGACAGCGCTGCATGTCGGCTCTCATCATGCCCCACTTGCGCACACACCGAACGTACCAGTTCATCATTCGCGGCCTCTGCTTGCCACAAAGCCATCAACGCACCGTATGTCTCTCGTGTACAACCTTCTTCGGCGTTCTCAAATGCGATCTCATAAAGTGGTCGGAGTTTGAAGGGAGCGACTTCGACCGGGGGAATTGACGCACCACCAAAGTGTTCGACGACCTGTGTCATCAAACGAGCGTGTTCTTTTTCCTCTTCGACAGCCTGGTAGGCGATATCGATTAACTCTTGTGGTGCGTTATAGGCTTCCAATTCACGGGCAAGATACTCAAAGGCTACGACCGCAGAACGCTCAAGGTGGACGATTCGGGCAAAGAACGCGCTCACAATGTCCCGCTCCTCTGTCATATAACTGTCATCAAAGGCCGGTTCACAAAGCCCATCTGGACGCCTTCCATCAACCACCACTGGATATTCTGTGATGGGCTCTGTTGTTTTTTCTGTTGCTTTTTCTTTTGCCTGCTCTGTGACTTTTTCTTTGGTTTGTTCGGTTTGTGTGCCTTCTTTTGTGGCGGGGCCGGAGCTACAGTGGGTGAGCATGAGCGTACCGGACACAAAGACGACAGGGAGTGTCTTTGCGACGAGCTGCTTGAGCTTTTGGCGAAATCGTTCATCTCTGTTCTCAAAAGTCTCTCTGTGTACCATAACGAACTCCTTTGGCGTGTGTTTTCAATGCCTTGAGGTCGGACACAAGGCCCGACCCTATGGGGGGAAATGCAACATCATACTCATGCGCTTACTTCGCGAGAGGACCACTTACAAAGAATGGCATACAAGACAGGCGTTTGCAAAACCGTTTGCGAAACCGCATTTGAACCAGCGCAGCGCGCCGGACCGCATTTGAAGGCCTGACGGCCTTGGGGATAGCCAGCTCAATTCAAAAAGAATTCCTCTACGCCTATGTGTGTAGCCCTACGAAAACAAAAACAGCCTCAAAGAGGCTCAACTGAGGGGGAAAGCAAGCAAAGCGCGCTTGGGGGAAATTCATTTCCCCCGATAGTTCTTCTCTTCAAAACGGACAGTTCTTCTCTTCAAAACGGACAGTTCTTCTCTTCAAAACGGACAGTTCTTCTCCTCAAAACGGATAGTTCTTTTCCCCAAAAGACGGATAGTGCTTCTCCCCAGAAACTTACGATGAAAAGACCTCTTCGAGGGCGGTTTGGATACGTTGTTCATCGCCGCGTTGTCTGTAATCATCGGCCTGATCGATCCATCGCACGACACCTTCTTCGTCGAGCAAGATCGATGTAGGGATCGCCATTGTCTTAAACCCTCCGGGGACACCGAGTGGGATGCCCAAGACATTCCAGGTGATAAACTCCAGCGCTTTGTGATGTTCAAGACCGAATTTTCGGATCATCTCAAGCTTTGGATCGGACAACAACAATACATTCTCCAATCCGTCCCTCTCAAGGTGGAATGCGACCTCTTTTTGCGTATCTTTACTCAGCGCAATCACGCTCACATTGTACTGGTCAAACAAAGGCTTCATCTGGTCGAACCGCTGCAACTCAGCGGCGCAATAAGGTCACCAGTACCCTCTAAAAAACTTGAACAGTACACGTTTTCCCTTCCATGTCTCTGAGCTGTGTATCGTCCCTTGGCTGTCAGGGGCAGTGAGCAGTGGGAAGGGTTCTCCGAGCCGGACCTTGATCGCCTGATCCGGTAAAGGCGCTTGTGTCAACAAGTACAAAAAGAATCCGCCGAGGACGACGACATTTCCGGCGAGGATCCAAGAGACAACAGAGGGGACCTGTCCCATCACGATCCCCACTGTGAACGTGGCGACGATCGCGAGGATCGAGAGTCCCATCAGTGACGTGTGGAGTGTGGGTCTTGCGGGGACTTTCTCCTGTGGGATCAGCGCGAGGTAGTGGACCCACCCAGCAACGACAACCACGAGACCTACGACGCTACTCCAGAGCTGTATCTGTGCGTACATCTTTCGTCCTTTCTCTCACCCAGGCCGCAAAAACGGGTTGGGGTGGTATGTGAAGTGTCTTTGCAATATACACGCAAAAAACGGTGGTGTCCGAGAAATCTTTGCAACCATTGGTGATGTTTGGGGCTCATCTGTGATACACACAAAAGGTACCAAAGTACACAAACGGACCTTCTATCTGGCGAATCGAGCCACAACAAAAGGAGACATTGAAGATGCCTGAGTGGATATTTTACGCGAATTCATCAGACCTCGCCGAAGGTGGCTCTCTGTGCCGAAAATTTGAAGACGAAGAGATCGCCGTGTTCCGTGTCGAAGGGAATGTTTATGCGATCGAGAATCAATGCCCCCACATGGGCGCGCCCCTGTCTGAAGGGACGCTCGAAGGGACGACTGTCCTGTGTCCCTGGCACAACGCCCGCTTCAATCTCCACGTCGGCTCCGTGACCTCCAAGATCAATTGTCGGGCCGCTCTGATCTACACCATCCGTGAAGTCGATGGTGTGATCGAACTTGAATGGCCACCCAAAAGACGACGACCACGTAATTCACACTGATTGAAATCCTCCCCTCCCAAATCCGTTCACTTCGCTCTCTGTCAATTTGAATAGGAGCTTTGTGCTTCCCCAAGTCATTTCGAGTGTTCTCACTGGGACTGGTCAACACAGAGACTCTCTCAAGCTGCTCCCCTTAGGCAGAGGTTGTTGACTCTTATTCTTTTGTATGCATCGCTCCCCTTGCCAAGCCGAGAGTATCGAGGTTTGAGTAGGGGGAGCTGGCGGGCGAAGCCCGTCTGAGGGGGTTCTGCTTCCTCTTGTATACATCGCTCCCCTTGCCAAGCCGAGAGTGTCGAGGTTTGAGTAGGGGGAAGCTGGTTCTGAGATGATTATTGCCAAAGGAGCGTTGGGGAGGTGTCTTTGCTGCGCATTACGTAGAGGAATTGTGCGGCAGCTTGTTCAGCTTGAGGCAGTCGTTTGACTTTGGGGTTGGCGTAGGGAAGCTCAGCGTGAAAGAGCGCTTGTTTTGCGGCCGCCTGTACCCACTCACTCTTATCAGCCTTCAGTCTCTTTAAGGCGCGGATGGTCGATTGTTTACGAGGGGCGATCCTCGCGAGGACGAGGCTGGCGATCCAGCGGACCTCTTGCTTGGGGTGTGTCAGCAATCTCCTGACCTGTGGGGTCGCACGTCTCGCCGCTGGGCCAATCCGACCCAAGCAAAACAACAACCACATCCGTGGCATCCCTTTCCCTCTAAAGGTCCGCTTGCGCAACAGAGGAACAGCGAGCTTCCCATACTCTGCGACTGCGCGTGTCAGTGAGAACAGGTACAACAAGTGCTTCTCTTTGGGACGTAATTGGAACGCCAGCATCGCGCGTTGGAAAGAAGATGACAGCTTACTCGATATGTGGGCCATCGTCTTGTCTTTTTGGAGGGGCGCGATGATGAAGGGGAGGGCGCGTGTCGCGCGTCTTCCGATCTGGCCGAGGGAGATCGCCGCGGGTCCACGGATCTTGCGTTTGGCGTCTCGAAAAGCACGCAGAAGGGGACGCACTGCACGTCTGGCTTTTTTCCGGAACACGCCGATCCCTGTCGCGGCGGCCCAACGCACACGCCATTGTGTGTCCGCGAGTCCCACGATCAGGGCAGGCAAAGAGCGCTTTGGTTGGCTGGCGATCGCACCTAACGCCCGCAAGACGGAGAAACGAATGTGTTCTTTGTTGTGACGGCTTTGACGAATCAAGTGGGGAATGAGCGCCGCTGCGCGGCGCTTGTACGCACCGATTGCGTCCGCACAACGTGCGCGCGCCAGCCAATACTTGTCCTCCAAACATGTCGGAAGGAGTGGCAAGAAGGTCTGCGGTGTATATTGCTTGATCACCTTCATCACGGCCATACGGACACCAGGCTCTCGATCCTTGAAGGCTCGTTTGAGCGCACGTAGGGTCTTCTTCGTCGGTTTCCCTGCGTTGCTCAGACCTTCTGCGGCCTGAAGTCGTGCTCGTGGTGATGTGTGTGTGAGGGCCTGACACAAAAAAGGTTGGGCGCGGCGACCCATGGCAGCGAACAGTTCTCCTGTTTTGCGTCGGACCTGCCACGCCTGATCGGAGAGCCCACGCAACATGATACGTGCGCCGCGATCGCCTCTTTGGGCGAGCTGCTCGATCGCGTGAAGGCGATGTCTCCAGTTGCTATGTTGTAACGCCTTTTCGAGTGTGTAAAGGCCTTGTGGACGGGCGTCAGCGAGGTGGGGGAGCGCTGTCAGAGAGAGGAGCAGGAGGAACGCGAACGTTCTGATTGTACCGGACATGTCATGGCCTCATTTTCAGTGATGTCTGCTATGCAGGGCTCTCTCCAGGCACTGTATGGCGATCCGCAGCTCACTTGAGCAAGCGGCCATACTCAGCGCCTGTGCCGAAGAAGGAAGCTCGATGTAGTCGGGCTTATTCACTAGGTCTAGCTTTTCTTGGGCGGCCTGTTTATGTGTATCGGCTGCGGCCTGTTCGCGGAATTTGATGGCTTCCCGCATGTACGAAAGGTCGAGATGACCACGTGAGATGTCAAGGACCGCTTTGGAGAGCGGGTCTTCGTAGTTTTCAAGCAGCTGTTGGGCGATTTGAAAGGAGTTGATCGCAGCGGTCTTTTTATCCATGTCTGCGTGTAGGCTGCCGAGGAGTGCGCGTGTTCGTGCTTCTTCGCGGCGGTCTTTCTTCTCCAACAACCCAAGCGCCTGCATGTAACACTGTATGGCTTCTTTGGTACGGCCTTCGAGACGATGCCACGTCCCGAGATGACTCAGGACAGTCCCTTGTGGACCTTTGACGCGGCGTTTGGAAAATTGTGTGAGCGCCTGCTGTAGAGAGCGCGAAGCGTCCAGATAACGTTGCTCTTCGAGGTACAAGATCCCGAGATAGAGCAGCGAGAAGCCCTCACCCATCCTGTCGTGATGGCGTTTGTGGATCTCGATGGCCTGTTGATAATGATGTTCGGCCTCTCTGTAATGTCCTTGTGAACGGTACAAGTTACCGAGGTTGTTGAGCCCGATGCCTTCGCCTCTCTTGTCGTCGAGTGTGCGTTGTAATTGCAAGGCATTCCGCTGGAGAGGTTCGGCTTTGTGAAAGTCACCCTTCATCCTGTAGAGATTGCCGAGCTGTCCGGAGGCGATGCCTTCGCCGCGACGATCTCCGCTTCTTCTGTGGATATCGAGGGCTTTCTTGTAGTGCTTCTCAGCTTCTCGAAGGCGACCCTGTCTCATGAGCAAATTGCCGAGATTGTTGAGGTCGATGCCTTCGCCGTTGCGGTCGCCTAGCTCGCGGTGGATCTTCAGGGCGAGGCCGTAATATCTGTTGGCCTCGTGTAGGCGGCCTTGGATTCTGTAGAGATTGCCGAGCTGGCCGAGCGCGATGCCTTCACCACGTCTGTCACCTGTCTCTTGTTGAAGGGAGAGGGCGCGCAGATGAAACTCCTCTGCGGCGTCGAGATGACCGAGGAGGCGATGGATATTGCCTAGATGTCCAAGGGAGATCGCCTCACCTCGTTTGTCGTCGAGTGACTTGAAGATCTTCATCGCTTCGAGATGGAGGTCTTTGGCACCTTGTTTATCGCCCTGTAGACGGGTGAGATTGCCGACTCTGTTGAGGATGTCTCCCTCTTCAGCGCGATGTCCCTGTTCTTTTGCCGCGTGTAGAGCAAAGGCGAAGGTCTTGTGAGCCTCGTCGACCTGCCCGACACGACGCAGGATCTCCGCCTGGATGCGAAAACCTTTGATGTGTTCGAGCTTGGTTTCTTTTTGATCGAGTGAGAGGAGTGGGCGCAACATCTCCAGGTAATCTTGGCGAGAACCCTTCATCGAATAGACGGGTTCGAGGACGAGGAGAGCTTGCAGGGCGAGGAGCGGGTCGTCCTCTTTGAATCGTTTGTAAATCCCACGAATGTTCCTCGACTCCTCGAAGAGTTTGTGGAGTTTTTTGACGCCACCGTGTTGGTAGACGCCTTGTGAGAGTTCACTGCCACGCTTCAGGTAGTAAGCGGCGTGTCTCTTCGCGAGGTCATCGCGCTGTTCCGATTTCTTGAGCTTTTCGGCGGCGTACTCGCGGATACTTTCGTACATCCCAAAGCGCGTGTCGCTCCATTTGTGTGAAGGCTTCCAAAAACGCAGGAGGGATTTGTCCTTGAGGGCTTCGATGCGATCGAGAATCCAGGGGGCATCTTCAAATTGAGAGTCGAGGATCGCTTCGGCTGCTTCGAGGGTGAAGCCGCCCTGAAAGATCGCACATTGTGAGAAGGTCTCTTGTTCATAATCTTCGAGCAGCTCCCAGGACCAATCGATCGCGCCGCGCAGTGTGGCCTGTCGTTGTGGTAGCTCTTTTCTGCCGCTGCTGAGGAGTTGGAAGCGTTTGTCGAGACGGTCGAGGAGGGCGTCGGGGCTGAGGATGTTGACGCGCGCTGCGGCAAGCTCGATCGCGAGGGGGAGTTTGTCGAGTCGTTCGACGATATGAAGGAGCGTCTCCCTGTTACTGTCATCGATCTCGAAGTCCGCACGGACTGCTTTGGCCCGTTGTTTGAACAATTCGAGCGCTTCGTCTTCTGGGAGCGGTGGGAGGTCAAAGGGATGCTCGCCGGGCAGCCGCAGACGTTCTCGCGACGTCAACAAGAAGGTCGCTTGTGGGGCCTCTGTCATCCAGACCCCTAATGTCTGTGGGGCGTGTTGAAGGACCTGTTCAAAGTTGTCCATCAAGATCAGCGTGTCACCACGTGAACGCAAGGCATAACCGATCTGTTGGATGGCGTCGTTTGTGTTGCTGTTTGACAATTGGATCTGAAGCGGTGTCGCGACGGCGCTGAGGAGGTCGCGTAAGTTGTGTGCCTCTGTGAGATCGCAGAACCAGACGCCGCCATCGCGTTGTTCGATCTGTGCGCGTCCGTACTCAGTCGCGAGGCGGCTTTTGCCTGTCCCGCCTGGACCGAGGAGGGTCACGAGTCGATGTCCTTCTGTGAAGAGCTGTGTCAGCCGCTGCAATTCTTCTGCGCGACCGATGAACGGTGTCATCGACTCTTTGAGATTGCTCTTTTGCAGGTACATGCGCTCCATGCTGTTGAGCGCGTCGTAGGGAGAGGAGGCTTGTGTGGTATGGTAGGGGACGGAGGTCAGGCGCTGTGCGGTGGAGCGGGGTGTATTGATGTGGTTGTCGAGCGCCGGGATATTTTGCAAGGAGGGCAGCGCTGTCGAAGGTGGAAGCTCCATCACCTGTAAGATCTCGTGAAGGACTTCTTGCAGGGTGTTGTAGCGGTGATTGGGATCTTTGGCGAGCATCTTGAGTACGATGTCGTCGAGTGTGTCAGGGATCGCGAGGGTCGGCCAGCGTCTGCGCATGGGTTGTGGTTCGTTCCAGACGTGGGCGAACATGACGGCGAAGTTGCCTGATTGGGAGGGGGTGTTGTCCGTGATGAAGGGCGTGGCACCTGTGAGCATTTCGTAGAGAACGACGCCCATCGCGTAGATATCGGTGCGTTGGTCGATGGGTTTGTCGAGGCACTGCTCAGGGGACATGTATTGTGGTGTGCCGATCAGCCCTTTGGTGATGTGCGCGGCGTCTTCTGTGAGGGTGTAAGCGATGCCAAAGTCGATCACCTTTGCGAAGAGTGGGATGTCAGGTCTTCTGATGATTTGGACGTTTTCGGGTTTGAGATCGCGGTGGATGACGCCTTCTCTGTGGGCGGCGATGATCCCCATACAGATTTGGTGGAAGAGGGGGAGGGCGACGTCGGGACGTAGGGCGCCTTGTTGGTCGAGCAGCTCGCGCAGGCTTTGGCCTTGTAGGTACTCCATGACGTAGTAGTAGCCGAGACCTTTTTCATAACCAAAGTCATCGTATATACGGACGATATGGTCATTGGATTGGGAGAGCGACGCGGTGATCTGGACTTCTTGATAGAAGCGGGCTTCGAGTTCTTCTGTGCGTCGGGGCGTCGTGATGATCTTGATCACGCGTTCGTTGTGTTGTGCGAGGCGGATGTGATGGGCGAGATAGACTGTCCCTGCGCCACCACGTCCGAGGACACGGGCGAGCTTGTACTTGTGCGCGATGTCTCGCAGGGGGAAGCGACAGTGGAGACAAAAGGACATCTCGGCGATGTCTTGCTGAAACGTTGAGTGGCATTGAGGGCAACGCAAGAAAGGACTCCCGGTTGTGTTGGGGCAAAAGGAATGGATCTTTACGCGATCGGGCTCTCTTTTGGTAGGTGGGAAGGTGTCTGTTGATAGATGGTCATTTGGTGTGGATCTCGACGGTGATATACGTATCGCCAACGAGGAGTTTGTCGCCGTTTTTGAGTTCTTGTGGATAGGTCAGGAGGTAGTCTTTGCCTTCGACACGGGATGGTGCAGACAGTCGGATCTTTCGGACATCTTGAAGTAGGTAGGTGCCGTTGGTGGAGCGCAGATCTTCGATCCACAGTCCGCCGGTGCTCTCGCTGAACAGGAGTCTTGCGTGTACGCCGGAGACTTCTGAGTCTTCGATCTGGATCTGACATGGGTGGAGGGCGCCGATCAGTGTGGGACCACTCTGGAGCGTGTGTCGTTCGCGGTTGGACTTACTGTGGAACTCAAGGACAGCGGTGTATCGGCTGTTCTCTTGTGGGGGGGGAGGTTGTTGTGATGCGCGGACTTCGACGGTTTGGTCCATGCGTTTGGGTTCGGCTGGTGGAGGTGGAGGGGGTTGATCGAAGGTGTGTGTCAGGCTGCCTGCCTTTGCGGCTTCTTGGACTTCAGGGGGAGGTGGTGATTCGACTGTTGTTTCGAGCTGCAGACCTTCGCCGGCAGAGCCGATGGCTTGTGTCAGGCCCGGATGGTCTGAGAGATCGACGGTGGGGACGGCGTCGGGGTCGAGCGCGCCTTCGTAGGAAGCTGTGAGTTGGTCTTTTGCGGGTTTGGGTTCGCCGTCGTCGTTTTGGTTGGTTTGGACCTTGGAGGGAGCGGGGCGAAAGTCTTGTGTCATATTGAGGTCGTTTTCTTCGGGCGCTTCGCTGTGAAGAGCGAGGTCACTGAGCACCTTCTCGGATTTGGCGGCGACCCAGTGTGCGGTCTCATTTTTGGCGGGGGCGTTGGTGGAGGGAGTGGTTTGCAAGGTCTTGAGCAGCTTTTTGGCTTGTTCGACGCGGTCTTGTGCGTCTTCGTCTTTGGAGACACGCTCCTCAAATGTGCGTTGTTGGTCTTGCGTCATGTTTCCGAGGATGTAGTCGCGGATCTCGGTTTCGCTGATGGTGAGGGCTTGTACGAGATGCTTTGCGGCTTCCTGGAGGGCGTCTCTTTGGAGGAGAAGTTCGCGCAGCTCGGGTTCTTGTTCAATCGCATCAAGCGCCTGAGTGGCCTCTTCATCGGAAAGCTCGCCGGCTAACAATCGGAAGACGAGGACTTCTCTATCTAGCTGGTTGGACATCTTCTCTTCTCCTATACGGGGTCGCGATCTTCTACGTCTGTTCGGCGGATATATTGTAAAGAAAGTCTTGGAGACAAGCAAGAGGTGGTGGGGTGGATGTTCTTAGGAGGTCGTCGCGAAGTGGCGATGCCATGTCCCATGAAGGCGACAGACATCGGCTGACTTGAGGGATTGGCCTTTGTAGCTTTGAAAGTCTTCGAGCTGCTGGCCCTCATCGAAGGCATCGATGTAGCCGTTGATCGTGCGCTGCGGGCTGCGTGTCTTTTGCTTGATCTCTTCGGCTGAGAGGCCTTGTTTGTGGTAGGCGATGATCGTGTGGACCTTGCCCTTTTTGATCTTGGGGATGGTGAGATAGCGATAATCTCTCATGATGAACGCAGGCATATCCGGATGTTTGCCCATTCGTTTGAGGGTCAACCCCACGCGCGCGGTTGGGATGATCTCTTTCGCTGTGAGCGCATCGTTGTGTCGGATGTGGATCGGGCTGCTCTCATCCCAGATCAGACGCTCGGCGACTTCTCCATCGAGGTCGGCGACTTTTGCGTGTCCTGTGGTCTTGAGGAGATGATCCACACACAACGAACACCCGTTGATCTCGTTGCCGTCTGGGTCTTCGATGGTGCGAATCAAGATCCCACCGAACATTCCTTCACTGCCGAAGCTGATATCGAGACCCTTGAAGCTGCCTCCTCTGTAGGAACCTGACTCCCTGTGAAAGTACCACTTGGCCGTTGTCTGTTGCAATGGATCACAGTGTGCAAAGGGGTCTTTGTGTTCACCACCGAAGTAGTAGTATTCGATCTCTGTGAACCTGTGAGGGATGCCTGCAACGACAAACTCCGTCTTGTTGAGCAAGAGGTCGGAGATCTCAGCAAACCACTCCACACCTACAGTTTGTGGTTCTGTCGTGAGCACGGAAAATGTGTCCATGTATATCCTCCATGAAAAGGGGGCTGTATTCGACTGATGCAAGGTTTGATGGAGGGATTAGTCTACACGTTGGAAGGTTTTTTGTCCACGAACGAACGTGTACATGGGCCAGCCTTGGAGTGTTTGGCCATCCCATGGGGTCCACTTGGCTTTGCTCTTGAAGGTCGAGGGGGTGACCTCTCTTGGTTTTTCGAGGTCGAGGACGACGACATCTGCGGGCATTCCTGTGGCGAGTGAGGGGATGTCCCACTTCATGATCTTGGCTGGGCCGTCTTGGAGAAGTTTGAGCAGGTCTCTGAGAGGGAGCCCTTCTTGTTGGACGAGGTGTGTGTAGAGGAGCGCAAAGGAGACTTCGAGGTTGGCGATCCCAAAGGGCGCGTGGAGAAGATCGTGTTCTTTCTCGGCGCGTGTATGGGGGGCGTGATCTGTCCCGATGTTATCGACGACACCTCTCTTTACGGCGTCACGCAGGTAGCTGACATCTTCGCCTGTGCGGAGGGGCGGAGCGACTTTGAACAGGGGATCAAATTGTAAAAACGATTCATCCGTGAGGGTGAGGTGGTGGGGTGTGACTTCAGCGGTGACATTGGCACCTTGCTCCTTGAACCATTCGACGATCTGCATACCTCTCTTGGAGCTGATATGTGCGATGTGAACGCGGGCGCCTGTCATCAAGGCGATCTCACAATCGCGGTAGATCATCGCAGCTTCTGCGGCGATGGGGTTTCCAGGAAGACCGAGCTGGTGGCTGATACGTCCTTCGTTCATCACACCATTTTGTCGAAGACCTGGATCTTCGGAGTGTGTCTGGATGATCAGGTCGAGCTCTACGGCATATTCACAGGCGCGTCTCATCAGGTGTCCGTCTTGGACGGGGATGCCGTCATCTGTGATCATCACCGCGCCTGCTTCCTGAAGGGCGGCAAAGTCCGTGAGTAATTCTCCTTTGAGACCACGGCTGAGTGTCGCGGCAGGGCGCAGGCGAGCTTGTTGGATGGACTCAGCGCGTTCGAGCAACGTCTGCACCCAGCCTGGTTCATCAATCACAGGGCTCGTGTTGGCCATGCTCACGACGGTCCCATAGCCTCCAGCGGCTGCGGCGCTCAAGCCGGAGCGCAGGTCTTCTTTGGCTTCTTGTCCGGGTTCGCGTAGGTGGGCGTGTAGATCGAGGAATGCAGGTGTCGTCACGAGTCCTTTTGCGTCGAACTCCTGGTCTACTTTGCCGCCGAGATTGCGTCCTTCGATCAGGCCATCTTTGATGTAGAGGTCACCTACGCCGTGTTCGCCCTCTGTGTCGATGAGGAATGTATTTCGGATGGCGATTCTCATGATTTTTTCCTCCCAACGAGAAGGGTGTAAAGGACGGCCATGCGGATGGGGATACCGTTGGCGACTTGTTTTTCGATCACACTTCGTTCGCTGTCTGCGAGTGAGCCAGATATTTCGATGTCTCTGTTCATGGGACCAGGGTGCATGACGAGGGCGTCGGGATGGGCACGTTCCATGATCTTTTCGTTGAGTTGGTAGCGCATACGATATTCGGCGAGGGAGGGGAAGAGTCCTTTTTGCATACGTTCGTGTTGGATGCGAACGGCCATGACAGCGTGTGCACCTTCGACGGCTTCTGCGAGATTGAGGTTGCGTTCGACACCTTCGAATGCAGCGAGGGCAGGGGGGACGAGGCTGTTGGGACCACAGAGCGTGACTTGTGCGCCGAGCTTGGTCCACAACTCGACGTTGGAGCGGACGACACGGGAGTGCATGAGATCACCGACGATGACGAGTTTTTTGCCACCAAAGCCGTCGAAGTTGGGGAAGGATGTGCGGAATGTGAAGGCGTCGAGCAGCGCTTGTGTGGGGTGTGCGCGTCGTCCATCGCCGGCGTTGACGATGGCGGCGTTTGTCCATTTTTGCAGCTGGTAGGGGGCACCTGAGACGCCGTGGCGGACGATGTACAGGTCGGCCTGCATCGCGTCGAGTGTGCGCAGTGTGTCTTTGAGGGACTCCCCTTTGGAGAGGCTGGAGGAGCTGGCTGAGAAGTTCATGACATCGGCGCTGAGTGCCTTGGCTGCGCGTTCAAAGCTCAACTTGGTGCGTGTGCTGTTCTCGAAGAACAAGTTGGCGACAGTGAATCCTTGGAGTGCCGGGACTTTTTTGATCGTCCGTCCGAGGATCTGGCTCATCTCATCGGCGGTGCGAAAGATATTGAGGGCGTTGTCTTTGGACCACTCTTTGAGGTCTAGCATGTGGGATGGAGTGGGTTGTTCGTTATTTGTCATTGTGCATCTCCCAGAGCTCGACACACTCTTCGCCATCGACGGAGTGTATCTTGACTTTGACAACTTCATGGCGACTTGTGGGGAGGTTTTTACCGACAAAATCCGTACGGATGGGCAGCTCTCTGTGTCCGCGATCGACGAGCGTCGCGAGTTGGATACACGCGGGACGTCCGAGGTCGATGACTGCATCAAGTGCCGCGCGGACGGTACGTCCTGTGTAGATGACGTCATCACAGAGCACGATGTTTTTGCCTTGCACATCGAAGGGGATCTCCGTGCGCTTGACAATTGGTTGGACTGAGACCTCGGAGAGGTCGTCTCTGTAGAGTGTGATGTCGAGTTTTCCGAGCAGTGGTTTGGTGCCTTCGATCTCCTCGATTTTTTTGGCGAGGTGTTCGGCGATCGGCGCGCCACGTGTGTAGACGCCGACAAGAGCAAGGTCTTCAGGTCCTTTGTTGCGCTCCAGAATCTCGTGTGCGATGCGGGTCAATGCGCGATTGATGTCTTTCTCGCTCATGACCTGAACCTTGAATGTGAGTGCCATCAATGTCTCCTCAAGTGCGACTGGAGTCCATGGCTCCAGCATGATGAGTGTGGGAACGACGTGTCGTCGTGCCAGCGAGACAGGAGTGGATATGCGTGTGCGATGTTGTGTGAGGGAGATATTCGATTGTGTCCGGTATGATCGGATGAATGTGTGCTTTCGCGTGGGATGCAGATGTGGGGATAGACAACAGGTGTTGTTGTCGAAGGGGTCGCATATGTCGTCCTTATCAGCCTCTCTGGACTGTCTTAAAGGAAAGGTACACGCTCCGTTGCCGAGCGATGTGTTGGCAGGGTCTTAACAGTTTGTGTGTGGGTCGTCAAGGAGAAATTCGCAACGTGGTGTAGATGTACGGTTGTTGCGTGATGGTTGGGCTTTGGAGGGGCTCAGAGCATGAAGTAACACAGCGCTGTGATCAAGAAGGCGCCGATGGTATTGAGGGCAAATCCCTCACGTGCCATGGTCTGTGTTGTGATGTATTGTGTCCCAAAAACGATCGCGTTGGGAGCTGTCGCGACAGGCAACATAAACGCACAGCTTGCGCTCATCGTCGCGGGGATCATCAAGAGGGCTGGATCGATATTTGCGGCGACACCTGCCGCCGCGAGGATCGGCATGAGCAGCGTTGTCGTCGCGGTGTTTGAGGTGACCTCCGTCAAGAAGGTTACGGCGATCGCGATTACAAACAACATCAGCAGCACCGGCCAGTGTGTCAGACCGGAGAGGGTCTGTCCCATCATCGCGCTCAATCCCGAAGAACCAAACGCTTTGGCGAGGGCGATCCCACCACCAAACAGCAGCAGGATTCCCCAAGGAATACGTACGGCAGTCTCCCAGTCGAGTAGGCGTTCACCTTCACCGTCGGGGATCAAAAACATGATCACCGCAGCCGTCAAGGCGACTGTGTCATCACCGATCCGCACCGGACCCAAAAATTGACTCCAACCTCCCATCGGCGCGACACGTGTGATCCAGGCGACCGCTGTGATGAAGAACACACCTAGTACCCGGACCTCTGCTTTTCTCCATGGTCCCAAAGTCGGAAGCTTGATCGGTGCGCTCTGCTTGAGCTGTCTTGTGATGTAAAGCCAGATAATAGGGATGAAGCAGACGACAAGTGGGATACCCATCTTCATCCAGGCCAAAAAGCTGATACTTTTTCCGGTGACCTTTTCGTAGATCCCCATGAAGATCACGTTGGGAGGGGTTCCAACAGGCGTCCCGATCCCACCAACGCTCGCAGAATAAGCGATCCCCAACATAAGCGGGATCGCGATGTCTTTGTCTTCGCTCTGGTCGATCACTGCGAGGGCTACAGGGAGCAACATGAGGGTTGTCGCGGTGTTGGAGATCCACATACTCAAGAGCGCCGTTGCGATCATAAATCCCAGGCCCAGCCGTTTTCCACCGCCTCCTACGAGCCGAACGATACCGAGGGCGAGGCGTTTGTGTGTGCCGCTCTTCTCCATCGCGGTCGAGAGGATAAAGCCTCCCATTAACAATAGGATCAAAGGGTGACCGTAAGCGGCTGCGACGTCTTTGTTGCTGAGTACGCCAGTGAGAGGGAGAATACCAAAGGGGATGAGGGATGTCGCTGGAATGGGGATGGGTTCAAAGATCCACCAGAGCGCGCAAATGATCGCGACTGCCATCGTCCAACATGCAGGTGTTGGGACCCCCTGACTCTTCGCGAACAAGCCCGCGAGGAGCGCGAGTGTTGGTGCGATCCACAACGTCGACTCTCGGTTCCATTTTATCGTACGTGCCATGCAGAGCTCCTTAAACAATTGCAGCCGTGGTGTCTTGTTGGCAGAAAGACATCGTTGATGTGTGAGGTGTGTGGGGCATTGTAGCGTTTTGGGAGTGAAAGACAAGGACACAAGCCCTTGGTGTCTTCGGGGTCTTTGTGTGTGGGGATGATAGGCTCGGTGTTGTGTGAGAACTTGCGAAAATGTCACCATCCGAAAAAGATATGTTGAAACGGTGTATTACAGGAAAAAATAGGCTCAAAGACACCTCTGAGGGGGCTTGTGCATCCAAAAAGCGCAGACAGATGCGTCGCCATTCGCTATATTCCTCTGCGGTCTGTGGTGACCATGTGCCCTTTTGAATTATTTTTTCTCCATATAGGATAGGTAGATATGTCATTTCCGAAACCGTTTTATCGTTGGCGACCTCACCCCTGGCATGGTCTGGATGTTGGAGACAATGCACCTTCTTCTGTGAAGGCCTACATCGAGATCACGCCCTTTGACTTGGTGAAGTACGAGATCGATAAGAGCACCGGTTATCTATGTGTGGATCGTCCCCACCGTAGCTCTTCACAACACCCTGCGTTGTACGGGTTTGTCCCTCGTACATTTTGTGGCGCTCGTGTCTGCGCGCTCTCACCGAAGGCAAAACGTGGAGACAGCGACCCACTCGATATATGTGTGATCAGCGAGCGACCGATCAACCGCGCTGAGGTCATCGTCACCGCGAAGGTCGTTGGAGGCTTGCAGATGGTCGATCACGATGAAGCTGATGACAAGATCATCGCTGTTCTCGAAAATGATCACGTCTGGGGACAACTCGAAGATCTCGACGATCTTCCACAGGTTCTTGTCGAGCGACTTCAGCACTACTTTATGACCTACAAATTTGTGCCTGGTAGCGAAAACAATGTCTCGATCGAAAAAGTCTACGGTGCCGATCATGCTCGCGCTGTTGTGACTGCTTCGATGGAAGACTACGACGAGGCCTATGGTCAATAGCGAAAGAGGACCGAGGGGGATCATGGGGTGATCCACTGCCTCCCATATATAATGAAGGACATCGTAGATCAGATCGGTGTGGACGTATCCTTTTGTCTCCTTACGTGCATGCATTTAAAAAAATGCAACCTTCTATCTTTTTGAGATGTAAGGGTTTTGTGTTTTGTTGGGGAGTTTTATGCGCTCTTTTTGAATAAAGGGATATCGGTCGCGTCCATGAGAGTGGTTCGCAAATGAGGAAAAAAGAGCAGTGCTTGTTTTGCTGACACATCTTTTTTCACTTCCCACTTTATCTGGCTACCATGCCTTAGGAGAAAACCAAATGAAAAGAGCTCTCAGTGTTCTCTTTGTTCTCGGTGCATTCATGTTGACTTCCAGCGGACAAGCTGATGCTAGCTGGTTCAAGCGTTGCCATAAGCGTTGTGGTAAATCCGCAAAGGTTCGTCACAGCCGTTGTAACAAGCGTTACAAGAATCGCACCAAGCGATGCGCTGCTCGTGCGAAAGTCTTCTACAAAATCTGTAAGGCTGCAAAAGTCAGAAACCACTGCAAAAGAGTTGCTGCAAAGCGTTATAAGCGCTGTAAAGTTCGCCGCGTGAATCGCGTGAGACGCTACGCAAAGCGTCGTAAAGCTTGTATCAAGCGCGCTATCAAGTTTGCGAAGTGGTCTTGTCTCAAGATCCGCAAAAAATACCGCAAACTTTGCTACCGTGCTCGCGTCAGACGCTACGCAAAAGCTTGTGCAAAACGCTACAAAGCTCGCGCTTCCTATGCTGCACGTCGTGCCGCTGCTTGCCGCAAAGGCGTCAAAGCTTGGTCTGGCGTTTGCTACAAGTACTTCGGGAAACGTCGTCCCTCCAAAGTCTGTGCTGCATGGGCACGCAAAAACTACAAACGCTGCAGAGCAAGCTCCGCTCGTCGTGCAAAAGCTTGTCACAAGCGCGTTGCAAAACGCCGCAAAGCTTGCCACAAGCGTTGTAACTGGATCAAAGCTCTCAAGCCCTGGAAAAAGTAATCATTCAGCAAGCTGAATGAGACTTCCCCCTCTCTCATCTTCCCAAAAAAACCTCCCCCAAAATGTTCCTTTCCTGCTCCCTGAATGCTTTCTATGTATTGATAAATCAATTACTTTTGAATGCATCTCTGATGCGTGAGCGAGCTCCTCTTTTGAATTTTTTATCGCTGTGTTCGTTGATCGTATACATGAGATACGATCGAAAAGTGTAGTGATAGCGATCCACATACACTGTTGTCCAAGGCTACGACTGTAGCCTTTTGTCGTTTCGGGAATGTCTTCTGATGTCCAAGATAGATGTCGGAGAGGATCGCGCCTGAATGAATGATGGAGATCATGGATGAGAAAAACATTCAAAGTGTGTAGTTTGCTGATGGTATTTGCACTTGTCGCAGGGGGAGCTGCCGAAGCGAAAGAGTGGGGCGCGCAATGTAAACGTGACTGCAAAGCTCTGACAAAGAATCGAAAAGACCGGTGTGTAAAACGATTCAAGAGGAAGTTTAAGCGCTGCCGGACGCGCCGGTTCTGTCATCGGAAACCCACAGCTTGTTTGAAAACAAAACGAAGTCGTATCAAGCGATGCCAAAAACAAAGAGCCAAGCACTTGGCGCGCTTGATGCGTCGGCGTGTTTCGTGCACGAAGAGGGGAGCGCTGTTTGCGAAGTCAAGCTGTCGTAAGATGGTTCCACGAGCCAGAAGCATGTGTGAACGCGCTCGCATCCTACATGCTGCCAAACGTTGTGCAGCAAAATACAAGCGAAGTCTCCAGTTCGCCGAGAGAAAACTCAATAGATGTACTCGTCGAGCCCGACGCTTGCACAGTGTATGTGTCAAACGACACAAAAGACGCAACAAAAAAGCGTGTAGGAAAAGTCGTATTCGAAAACTGAGACGGAAGTGTATGGGGCGAGTGCGCTCAGAGCGCAAAGCTTGTATACGATCTGCTTCCAAACGTGGTCGGACCTGTCACAAGGAGTGCGCTTGGTTTCGAAACCCAACGAGCAAAAATGGCTAGCAAATCCAATCCCCAAAGCTGTGTGTCTGGTTTCCAGAACACCACTTTACACGCCCCTCTCTTTGCCTCTTCCTGTCTTTGAAAAATCTTCTTCTTACAGTGTGTTATCTTTTGCTTTGGTACAGGTCGTTGCAAAGTTGCGTGGGGATCTGTAATAATGCGGTCTCAACACATTTGCATAGCATGCTTGGAGGTCTTCATGTTGAAGAGAAGTTGGTTGTTTTTGTTTTTGTTTCTTTCGATGAGTTTGATGTATTGCGGGACACCGACGCCAACAGGCGAAGGGGCAGGAAGCGAGAGCGCCAAGGAGTCCAGTGGACAAACCGAAAAGGCAACAGAGGTCGCCAGTGTGGAGAAGTCCAATGAGCCTTCTGGTGAAGAGTTGGTGTCAAAAGAGAGCACACCTGACGCTGCACCTGATGTGATCGCTCCTGAGCCAGAACCCACGCAACCTGATGAGACGAGACCTGAACCCCAGCCTGAGCCTTCCAAGCCAGATGTGCCACTTGATCCCAAGCTCGGGACGTACAAGTGTGGGATGACACCTCCCTCTGGCGCGACTCTTGCTGCTGCGCCTCCTGCATACTCGGGTGGAACGTGTCCTACATTCAAGGTGGGTAGTAACAAGATCAAAAGTGGTGGTGCGGAGCGTGAATTTATCTTGGTCTTACCCAAAACCTTTGACCCGAGCAAGACATACCCTGTGATCTTTTTGTGGCATTGGTTGAAAGGTTCTGCGTCCAAGTTTTTGACACGAGGAGAGATCCAAAGTGCAGTTGATCAACAGGATTTCATCGCGGTTTTGCCGGAGAAGAAAGGGGACATTAAGTTTAAGATCCCCATCGCGAACACAGAGGTCGATTTTCCCTGGCCCTTTATGACCTCACCTGTTGTCTCTGATGCGCGGATGCAAGAGGAGTTCAAGTTCTTCGATGATATGCTCGCGTGTGTCTCCGCACAATACAAAGTGGACAAAGAATGTGTCAGCAGCGCTGGCGTGAGTGCGGGGGCTTTGTTTACGGTCCAGCTCGCACAGGCACGTAGCCAATATTTGTCTTCTTTTATCTCCTTATCCGGTGGGATCGGTAGCCAAGCTGGAGGATTTAGTTCAAATGGATTGATTCGTGGATGGAAGTCCCCCACACGTAAGCTTCCAGGTCTCGTTCTTTGGGGGGGCGCAGAAGACAGCTGTGTCCTCCTCAATTTTGAGACCGCGTCCAAAGAGCTTGAGAAGAAACTGACCAGTGACGGCCACTTTTTTGTCGAATGTATTCACGACTGCAAACACGGTGAGCCTCCAGTGACGCCTCCTGCTGGACAGTCTCGCTATGCGCCTATATGGGATTTTGCCTTCTCGCATCCATATTGGATGAAGGAGGGCGCATCACCTTACCAAGTCAAAGGGTGGCCATCATCTGTTATCTCTTGGTGTGGGATTGGTGCGGGCTCCGCGACACAACGCTCTGGTAAGTGTGGTGATCCTTCCTGTCCTATCTAGTTTATCTTTGCTTCTCTCTATTCGCTGAGAAGGCTTTTTGCGAGCCTTTTCCCTCTCGCAGTGTTGTCCTTTCTGCCCCCTCTCTTCTCCTCTCCTCCGGGCTTTTCTCTGACTCTCTCCTGACCGAAGCGTGGCGTCTACTTGACAGTGCGTTGTCTTCCAGTACCATGCATCTTCGCGGTTCTTGTGGTGTTTATCGTCATCCCTGTCATGTGTCGAGAAGCCACTCAAAGAAGGCCGCTCCGAGAAAGTCGATGAAAGTCAACCAAACCAAAGTACCCCGATACCAAGAGGGTGCGAGGAAGGAAATACAGCGATGAGTGGAAAATCGTTTGATTCTGTCCCTGCGATGTTTTTGCATCGCATTCAAGATACTCCCAAAGCACTCGCTTATCTGTACCCTGTCAAGGATGACTGGAAAAAGATGACCTGGGCCGAGGCTGGCGAGCGCGTTCGTGCGGTTGCTGGTGGTTTACACTCTTTTGGTCTCGGACTTGAAGAGCGTTGTGCGATCCTCTCCTCAACACGTCTTGAGTGGATCCTGGCGGACCTTGGTGTGCTCGGAGCCGGTGGGGCGACGACAACAATCTATCCATCCAACACACCCGAAGAGTGCGAGTACATCATCAACGACTCCCAAACACAGTACGTGTTTGCCGAAAATGATGATCAGGTCGCAAAGTTGTTGGAGATTCGTGAACAAATCCCACAAGTCAAGCATGTCATTAACTTTGACGGTGGTGAGAGCGAAGATGGCTGGGTCATCACCCTCAAGCAGCTCGAAGAGCTTGGAGATGCGTTCAACAAAGAGAACCCCGAGAAGTACGAAGCGGTGATCAATGAGCTGAAAGAAGATCATCTCTCTACACTGATCTATACCTCTGGGACGACTGGAAAACCCAAAGGTGTTGAGCTGCTCCATCGTTCTTGGGTCTACGAAGGCAAGGGAATCCACGATCTGGGGATCTTGTCCGCGAGCGATCTGCAGTACTTGTGGTTGCCGTTGTCGCACTCCTTCGGGAAAGTACTCGAAGCGTCGCAAATTTACACAGGTTACCCCACCGCGGTTGATGGACGTATCCCCAAACTCGTCGACAACCTCGCAGTTGTGCGTCCGACCTTTATGGCCGCAGCGCCGAGGATCTTCGAGAAGGTCTACAACAAAGTCGTCACCAACGCGCAAGGTGGTGGGGCGATTAAGTATTCGATCTTTAAGTGGGCGGTCAAAATAGGCTCTCAAGTCTCCAAGCTCAAGCAAAAGGGCAAAGAGCCTAGTGGATTGCTTGCGATCCAGGCCAAACTCGCACACAAACTCGTCTTCTCCAAACTCCAGGAACGCTTTGGGGGTCGCCTCAAGTTTTTCATCTCCGGGAGCGCACCGCTCTCTCGCGAGCTTGCTGAATTTTTTCACGCCGCAGACATCTTGATTCTCGAAGGTTACGGCTTGACGGAGTCGAGCGCCGCGAGCTTTGTCAACCTTCCTGAGAGTTACAAGTTTGGGACGGTTGGGCTTCCATTGCCTGGGACAGAAGTCAAGATCGCCGAAGAAGATGGCGAGATCTTGATCAAAGGTCCCGGTGTCTTGCGCGGTTATCACAACATGCCCGAAGTCACTGCCGAGACGCTCAAAGATGGTTGGTTGATGACAGGGGATATTGGTGAGCTGGATGCTGATGGCTTCCTCAAAATCACCGACCGTAAAAAAGATCTGATCAAGACCTCCGGCGGAAAGTACGTCGCGCCACAAGCACTCGAAGGGACATTGAAATCACTGTCTCCATATATCAGCCAGGTACTTGTCCACGGGAACAAACGCAACTTCTGTACCGCGTTGGTGACGATCGATGAGGAGAGTATCGCTGGATGGGCCGAAGAGAATGGTCTCAGTAACCTGAGCTACGAAGCGCTGACCAAACACGAGAAGGTCATCGCGATGGTTCAAGAGGCTGTCGATGAGTTGAACTCCGGTCTCGCACGTTACGAGACGATCAAAAAGTTTGCGATCCTGCCCAAAGATTTGAGTGTTGAGGACGGAGAAATGACCGCAAGCCTCAAGGTCAAACGCAAGGTCATCGAGAAGAAGTACATGAGTGTGTTGGATTCATTCTATGAAGGTTCGCTCTCCTCGCTCTAAACACCCCGTCTGATATCCGCTCCATGCCCCACCAAGTGCGCCTCTCTTTGGTCACCTCTCCCCTTATTTGTCTCCATCCCCAACAAGCCTATTAGTTTGGAAAGCAGAAATTCCCGAGCTGTCCAATGGTCTGGCATGTAAACTGTGTGTTGCTACAGGTGGTGGTGCATGGGATCAGGCACATCTTTTGTGTGGTGCTGACCTGTGTGCATGTCCCTCCAGTTGGGCATGTCCCACTTGTGGTGCAATCTTGGCTACAAAATCCATTGGCGGCTGTTGAGCTTGTCGCGAGACACGTGAGTCCAGCCTGACAGCGGATGGTGTTGTTGTCGCAAATGTTCCCGAAAGTCGCAGTGCCTGGGGACGTTGAGGAGACACAGAGCTTTCCTCCAGAGGACGTTGAGACACATTCATGGGGTGTGTTTGTGAAGACACAGTCGCTGTTTTGGGTACATGTTGTTTGAATACAACCACCGACCTGTCCACCTGTTTGAAAAGGCATACAAGAGAAGGAGCTGCGTGAGCAGCGTACGGGATTCGCGACACTACAGAGCTTGAGGCAGACATTGGGGCGACCGTTTCCAAATGAGACGCATGTCAGTCCGAGAGCGCAAAGGACGGGCGTTGCGGCAGTGGAGTCACAGATTTCACCTTCATTGACGTATGTCGCGGCACGACAGGAGCCATTGTCGCAGACGAGATTGGATTTGCACATGATGCTTTTGGAGAAGTCACAGCTCTGTCCGCTGGATGCTTCCTCTGCGCACATGGAGAGTTGTTGTCCTTGGTCAGTGATGGTGTAGGCCCGGCATACTTTGCGTTTGGGGTTTTTGTTACAGATTGTGGGGTCGTTGGTGCACTCTTGCACGCAGATTTGAAGGACGTTACTTGCACGGACACATCGGTTTCCTGTCCCACAGTCTGTGTCCGTTTGGCAGGGTTGGTGGAGTTTGGTGTTGCAATTGTCATCGATGAAGTTGTTGCAATCGTTATCGATGTTATCTCCACAGATCTCTTTCGCTGCTGGCGTGGTTTCGCCCGTACATGGACCCCATTGTCCATCAGCCTTGCAGGTGCGTGTTCCTGCGCTACATGGGGTGTTACAGGTGTAGACATTGCCATTTTTGGTGCAACCTGTTGTTCCGCTATAGCAGGCTTCTTGTGAGCCGGGACGACAGACACCACAGTTATCATCGACTTGGTTGTTGCAGTTGTTGTCTTTACCGTCTCCACAGATCTCCGTTGTGGGGACGATTTCACCGACACAGGCTTCCCATTTGTTGTTTTTGCACAGCTGACCACCTCCCTTGCAAACGCCGACATCTTTGGTGCCTGCGGGGCCGGTGTAACAGGCTCTGGTTGTGCCGTCTGTGCATCCCTGATTACAGCTCGCGAGTTCGTCGACTCTGCCGTTGCAGTCGTTGTCTTTGTTGTCACCACAGGTCTCGTTTTGGGGTATGGATTCATTTTGACATTGTCCCCACTTGCCGCCTGCACAGGTTTGTGTACCTTCTTTGCATTCTCCGATGTTACGGGTGCTGCTTGGGCCGGTGTAGCATGCTCTTGATTGGCCGTCCTGACAGTCACCGCAATTCTCATCGATATTGCCGTCACAATTGTTATCGAGATTGTCGTTGCACTTTTCGGCGACGGGTTTGGTGTCACCGGAGCAGCCTTCCCAGGCGCCGTTGGTGCACAACTCTTTCCCTTCTCGACAGAGACCGACGTTTCGTGTGCTTGCAGGACCTGTGTAGCAAGGTCTTGAGTCCCCGTCGTTACAGGTTGTCGTGCAGAGCGGATCGTCGTCTATTTTGCCGTTGCAGTCGTTGTCGAGTTTGTCACACAGCTCACTTGAAGGCGTGATCGCGCCCTCACACCAACCCCAGCGTCCGCCTTGGCAGAGCTTAACACCAGCCTTGCATGTCCCTTGTCCAATGGTCCCTGTTGGGCCTTCGTAACAAGACGTTTGCTCGCCATCTGTACACTCGACTTTGATGCACTTGCTGCTGATACAAGACTCCCCAGTCTTACAATCTGTGTTTAGGGTACAGGCATTGCCGACGATACCGTCGACACACTTGCCCTCTTGGCAGAACTTTTCCCCCTCACAGTCGGAGTCATATGTACATTCGCCTCCTGAGCAGGCGACGGATAGGGAGAGAGACAACAGCAAAAGAAAACACCCGAAGAAAACATAGACATACTTCCTGACCATAACAAAGTCCCATATTGATGCTGTGATAAGGCAGGCAGTGATTTGGTGTTGTACACCGTGTTGCACAAGGCCAAAAGTGGACTGCCCAAAAGAACGCAGTGACGCAAAAAGAGGAGGTTTTTGTAAGAAAGCCTCATGGTTTATTTGAATAGTATCGGCAATATCGCTCGATAGTTGTGATGTGTTTACCTGTCGTCTACGTAGAGACACACCCATTAAAATGTATGCACAAATGCTAGGCGTGTAAATCAATTTTTACCTGTGGTGTCGTGATATTCCGTTTTGTGAGTAGACTTTTTCGCGGACTGAAGGGGCTATGACGGAGTCTGGTTGTCTGTTGGGCGGGACGCTTTGGAGAGCCAGTATGTGCGCTCAGAGGGAACAGAAACGATCTCGCGTTCGGGGTAACGCATGGCGGAGAGAGAGCCGCCAAAGACACACCCTTGATCGAGATTGAGCGTGTTGTTGACAAACTTAGGATACAGTACGGGAGTGTGTCCATATACGACGAGTGGGGTGCCTCGGTACTTTTGTGCCCAATCGTGTCGGATGGGGTAGCCATCTGCGTCCAATTCACCTGTGACATCACCGTACAGGGAGAACGAGCGGATGCGACGGGATAGTCGTCCATGAAAGCGCTCAGGGAGTCCTGCGTGGGCGACGACAACGCGACCGTTGTCCAACATCAGATAAGGAGGTGATTGTCTAAAGATGTGTAGAAAACGCTCGCTGATTTGGTAACGTTCGGATGAGGGGAGCGCTTCAAACTCTTTGACGGTGGTTTCGATTCCGTGGTTAAGGCTGACGGCTGCGCCTTGTAGGTACCTTGCGAGCTTGTCACAGTGGTTTCCTGGTATGTACAAGGCACGTCCGGCTTGGTGAAGATCGAGCATGAGTTTGATCACGTCGACGCTCTTGGGACCACGATCTGCGAGATCTCCTAAGAAGACGATTGTGCGACCTTGTGGGTGAAAGTAGGTGTCTTTGCCTTGTTGGTATCCAAGCTTTTTGAGCAGCATATGAAGCTCATGGATACAACCGTGTATATCTCCAATGATGTCGAAGGGGCCGTGGTGTGGATGGTGGACGGGGAGTGGGTATTTGAGAGGGAGAGGACCTTCTGTGGCAAAGTCACTCATTTGGAAAATTTGTCGAAACCCTTCCTGTGGAGCGATGCGCAAGGTCTGGTTGGCTTGATGGTGCTGGATCGTGATCTTAAGTGTGTCGACCTTTTTGCTCTGCCGTTTTTTTCGGCTGAGACACAGTTGAAGGGGCACATCGAAGATGAGCAGGTAGGCGGGGACTTGGTGGTGTCGGGCGATCTGGATCAGACGCCGTCGCCAATCGGAGTCCAGGTTGTTGGCATCAATGACCGTGAAACGTCCGATGTGAAGGCGATGATCTACAATCGTTTCGAGCAGGGAGAGGGTTTGCGCACTATACACTCCAGGTGACGGTTGGTCCGCCACAAGCGTACTACATTGCTCTGCTGAGATGATCTCACTTTCTCGAAACCATCGCCGGGCAAATTCCGTTTTGCCGCTCCCTGAAGGACCACACAAGATGAGTAGTGAGAGTTCTTCGAGGGGTAGGACTTCAGAGGGATTTGGATCGTTCATCGAGGCTGCCTTCTTGCCACGTGTTCAAGTCCCTGTGGACCTCATGTCTTCGTTCGATTGCACAGTAATCTACACATAAGAGCCCTTGGGGTCAATCTTTGTCTTTTTTCTTCCCAATTTATTGAGAAAAACGCGCCCACAGGTGAGCCCTCATATCGATCACTTGGTGAAAATCTCGCAGCGCGTGTCCGACTCCTTTGACCATACAAAACTCCACATGTTTTCCTTGAGCACAGTTGTCAAAGGCCTGACATGTGACGTCCGCTGTCTTGAGAGTTTGTGTGAGCGTACTCTTACACTGTAAGCCCGTCGTCGCCATCTTATCCAACCCTGTGACGGTCTCAAAGGGGTGGACACCAGAGCGAACAGGAGACCAGTAGTTGTTGGGGTTGGTGCAGAGAGGCAATTGTTTACATCCCGGTAGATACGCCGCGTTATTTGTATTTTTTTGTGCGCGTGAGCAACATCCTGTCGTAAAAGGGACATTGGTATCGTCCTCACCGTGAAGATGGAAGATCGATGTGTTGGCGTGAGGAGTGCACGTCTTGTCCGAAGGGGTCGCTGAGACAGGACCAATGGCCCGGAACCAGTTTGGACGATCGCAGTACATCGAGTACAAAAACATCCCACCAAGTGAGTGGCCTGTCCCATAGCGTTTGTTTGTGTCGATGGAGAGTTTGTGTACTTGTGTCAGTCGCTTGACGACCTCAAGAGTATATTGCTGATCGTCTGTTGTTCTGGGATCGCTGCTCTTGCCGACGTTCCAAGAGTAGCTTCCTTTGACGGCCACACAATCTGTCAGGTTATCTCTACACCCTTGCATGTACACCATGATGAACCCCTCTTGGGCGGCGAGCTCGTGCCATGGGTTCCCGTTCTTCCAAGAGTTGGCTGCGCCACCACCACCATGAAATCCCAAAACGAGAGGGAGAGGACCGGCAGGCAGAGGATCGGGTGTACACAAGATGTACGCGCGCTGTTTTTGTTGGAGGGTGAATGTCGAAGTTACACACTTCGCCTTTGCTGCGGATTGTTCGGCTGGCTGCTCTTGTACGGGCTGTTCTCTTGCGGGGGCGTCAACGGTCGGCTCGGCAGTGGCTTCGACGGTTGGCTCAGGGAGCAGCTCATCATGTGTGGTTTCTGGTGTCGATGCATCCTGTGTCGGTTCTTTTGTGGGCTCCGTCTGTATTTGTTCTGCCTGTTTCTCTGTTGCGGTTGGTTGTTCTTTAGCTTGCTCTTGTGCTGCTTCGGTTGTAGGGGAGGGAGCACATGCAATCGGTCCTTGCACCAAGGAGAGTAAGGGGAGGAGCGTGAAGAGGAGTGGAGAGAGTTGTGTTACTTTCATCTTGTTGCCCTTTCATCTGGTAGACGGAGCCGTTGGCTTGGTGCGTTGTAGAGTTCACAAAGTGCCTGTGGGGATGATACCAGATTGCACCACGGGAGGGGGAACTTTTTGTGCTATGAATGGGGCGTTTGGCTTTAGTCTGCAGGGAGTAAGAGGGGAGTGGCTGGAGTTTCTTTGTGTGAGGGAGTAAGAGGTTGTAATCCAAGCAAACCGAGTACGTTATCGTCGTGAGACACGGCGACGGTATTTTCGTTTGCGACGGCTTCTCTTGACGTACTTTTTGCTGCGTCGTTTGCGGCGCTTTCTCTTGACGTACTTTTTGCTGCGTCGTTTTCGACGACGTGCGCGGCGTCTTCTGCGTCTTCTTCTCTTTCGTCGTTTTCTGACGTAGCGGCGACGACCACCGAAGTGGTAGACCCCACAGTAGCGGTACATGCTTTTTCTTCTGTAGCGCGAACAGGTCGGGACGATGACTTTGGTCCCTGGGCGGAGCCGTCTGACAGTCAGCTTGGGGTTGAGTTTGCGCAGGTGCCATACTGTCGTGCAATGTTTGCATGCGATGAACGCAAGTGGCTCTGTCCCTCTGACGCGGTATGTGAAGGTCTTTTCTGCTGGCGATGCCCACTTGACAGCGGGGATGCGAATTAAAGAGCCTCGCACGATCCATTTTTTGGGGGAGAGTGGCGCGCAGCGTTTCTTTTTCTTTTTCCAGGCGAGGGCTTTGTGTTGTTTGACGGTGTGTTTGGCACACAAAGAGCGCCGACGCTTAGGCTTTTTACGAAGTCTCGCGAGGTGCGCGTAAGGTCTGTTGACTCGCTCAAGGACGCGCCATGAGACGTTGTGTCGTCGGGCGATGCGATACAGGTTGTCACCTTTAATGGCTTTAACCAGTCTGAGAGAGCGTCCATATTGTTGGAATTGTTTGATAGAGCGCTTGTACTTTTTGTATTTGGAGGGCGCGATACGCAGTGGATAGTGTGCGGGGATAGGGAACTTTCGGTTCCATTTGAGGCTGAACAACGAGGGGTTGTACATCTTGATGGAGGCAGCGCTCATCCCCGTGATACGAGTCAGATCGCGAAACCAGACTGGACGGGGGAAGGAGATCGTTGTGTAGTGCAGTGTCCCGCGGGTGGGGAGTTCTTTGAAGAAGGTCTTTTGTTTTTGGATGATATACGCAGACGCGACGAACTTCGCGTAGAAGTTACGACCGTCAAAGCCGAAACTCCTTGTGCGTGAACGCTTGATAATCTTGTCGAGATTGCGTCCGTATTTTTTGGACTCTTTGAGCATACGTCCTGGTCCCTGGTTGTACGATGTGATCGCGAGGGGCCAGTTTTTGGGAAAGTAATGACGGCAGAGGTGCAGAAAGCGCGTGGCACCTTTTGTGGCCATCAGAGGATCGAGTCGCTCGTCAAATGGAAAGATGGAGCGATTTTTTCGGCGATGCACGATGTACATGCTGTTCTCTTTGCCTGTATCAGGCATCAATTGCCAGAGTCCAACAGCGCCGGCATATGAGCGGACAGAGGGGTTGTACATCGACTCGACAAAGGGGAGCGCCGCGAGCTGTGGTGGGAGCTTGGAGGCCTTCAGGATGCGTGCGATATGTTTGTGGTATCGTTGTTCAAAACGCATGCCTTTTTTGTAGAAGCCACGATAGCTACTTTGCCACGAGATGCGCTGACTTGCGAGCAACCGAAAGAGTTTGTGTCCATCTGGACCGTTCATATGTGGCTCTTCGTTGATGCGCTTGAAGATGCTTCGGGTGTAGGCGTCGAGACCTTTGAAGTAGTTGTTCCATCGTGCTGCGTTGATGCGTGCAGATGAGAAGGTCAATGCTTTACGACAGAGACGTCGTGCTCGCCAGGACTTGGGAGTGCGACAGAGAGATCTACGAAGTTTCCACCAATGGGCACGTTCTTGTCTCTCGGCTTTCTTTTCGAGACGTGCGAGTGTGCGCAACGCAGTGCGCAGCTTTCTCATGTTTTTGGCAGCGTGTTTGACTCGTTTGCGGCTCTTTTTGCGGCGGACTTTGTAGGGATCGTCGGGGGAGAGTTCGCCACCTTTGACTGCAAAGTGCGTGATGAAGATGTGTCGTTTGGGGTTGTACAGGACGATCTCGTTGGAGCGGTATGCGCCAAAGATCTTGGCCCAGAAACGGATACGTGGTGCCAATTCAACGGTAATTGGGAAGGCACCAAGTTTTTTGGGCAGGCCAAAGTGTGCCTGTGTGAGTCTCCGTTGTTTGGGTTCGTAAGCGAGGTCGTGTTTTTTGAACAGCGCGAGCACTTCCTCTTTGGCTTTTTGCCATGCGACTTTACGACTTTGCCACTTTTTGCGTTTGTAGCGACGCTTTTTGCGTTTGTAGCGACGCTTTTTGGCGTAGGTCTTGCGATCTCGTTTGCGGATCGCGCGTTTGGCTTTACGCACAGCTTTGCGGGCTTTTTTCATCGCACGAAGAGCTGCGCGTTTGGACACTTTCTTGTGCTTTTTGCCTGCCCAAACAGGCGCGTTACCTGGGATGAGAAGGATAAGCGATAGTAGGAGCGGGAGTATATATTTCATGTTATTTCTTCCATGGATACGCCGCTAGAACAGCGCCTATTTTGTTTTGTAATCGACGAAAGAGTTTCACTTGTCTGAGTTTTCCATTCATGCAGATCGAGAAGATCAACATGCGTTTGTCGCGCGTCTGTACATAACCAGAGAGACTGGAGACACCATCGATGGTGCCTGTTTTTGCACGCAGCGTACTCTTTATCGAGAGCATACGATTGCGCAGCGTCCCATCTTTCCCGGCAACAGGGAGGACTGTCAGGAAGTCGGGACGTGTGGACAGATCGGCGAGCATACCTTTGAGCAGGGTCGCGATCTGCAAAGGAGAGAAGCGGTTGCCACGACCCAAGCCCGAGCCATTTTGCATGGTGTACTCTTTGGGCATGATCCCGTGCTTTTTGAGAAATGTTTGCACGACGCGTAGCCCTTTCTTCCAGGTCCCGGGAGCGTTGTACTTCTCTGCACCCATCGTCTTGAGGACCTGTTCTGTGACGAAGTTGGAGCTGTATTTTCCTGCGTACTGGAGCGAGGTGGTCAGGAGCGGGGAGACGTATCTGTGCAGCTCTACAGCATTTCCTGGAACACGTGAGCGTCTTGGCCAGCGATTCACACGTATTCTTTGCTGACGTAAAAAGTATACCAGATTGAAGGCTGTATACCAACCTGGGTGGGAGACGCGGCGCCAGTAACTACGTGGAGCCGCGGAGGAGGGGATGTTGCCACGAATGATGATGTGTTCACGGTTGCGAAAACCGCGCATTCGGATCTTGGCTTTGATGCGTCCAACGCTGGTGACAGTCTTGGTCAGGTTGATCACTTTTCGGACATACCGACTTGGTGGATCGATCGTGATACGCGCTTTTTTTCCCACTTTTCCGGGATGGATGGTGATCGTGATGGTGTTAAAGTTCATCGAGAGTCCACCTGTCGCGGCGAGATAGGGGCGGTAGCGTTCGTGATTGTGGTCTTTCCAACCTTTTCCAAAGCGTTTGCGGTCAAAGACACTAGCATCGAACTTCACGCGCCCTGTGATTTTGCGTAGCCCGAGGTTGTACAGATCACGTGTGATGCGCCAAAGCTCCTCTGAACGCAGCAGAGGGTCACCGCTGCCTTTTATATAGAGGTCTCCACGGAGGACTCCATTTTTGTCGATGGGCCGAGTGCCATAGATCTTTGTTGTGTACTGGTATTGGGGACCAAGTGTGTGAAGCGCGGCCGCGATGGTGAAAATTTTCGTGTTAGAAGCTGGGATGTAGAGCTTCTTTGCGTTTTTTTGGTACAGGGGATGCCCATCACGATCTGTGACGATAAGACCGACACGTGCGCCGCGCAGTTTTCTGCTGCGCAAGATGCGGTTGAGCTTGCGGGTGAGTTGTTTGCGGTCAAATGTGGTTTGTGCCCCAAAACCACGCTTCGAGAGCTGGGCGCGGCTTACTCGTGTACTGTGTTTCTTGCTCTTGGGGCGCGCTGATGCGTGGTCGATGTGGGATAGACAAAGAAGCGACCATCCCAACAACCCCACGAGGGCCGAGAGCGCATGACGATACATATGTGAAGGGATCCGTTTCAACATCGGCCTCCGCTTTGTGGTGATGTGCCTGACACCAACGATCTCGCACATATCACACCATGAGTGCCTTTCTGTGTTGCGGTCATTGGTTTTGCAGGTCATCGTAACAAAAAGACTTTTTCACATCAAGTTTCTTGCTCGTGTGAAAAAACCTTTGTTTCCGAGTGGCTATCGCGCCAACAAGCGCTGCCTCTCCACCTATAAGATAAGCCTCATCCGGCCCAAAAGCAAAGAAACACCGACGTTACTTTGTCGCCCATTTGTGAGGCGGAAAACGTCTTTTTTGGTGCCCTTTTGTGCTGATCTTGACGAGTTACCTCGATAGGGCCGAAGGACCGGATTTTGTTAGAACATTTTCGTATCTCATACGTCTATACATGAACAAACAACATGCACAAGCGCGTTATCTTTATGACGCCTTGAAAAACGACGTGATGTCGCAAAGAGAGTTACTCTCAAACGAAGGACAACATGTCGCGTATCCTGGCTGTGTTTTCGCATGTCGCGAAGAGACAGCGCAGGTCGCCATTGAAACGATGGAGGGCAGTGATGAGTTCGTATGGAAAAAATCGTCTGGTTGGTTTGGTCGCGTTTACACTCTTTATGTGGGCTGGTGTGACGTTTTCTTACAAAAGCCCCGATTCAGGCCTCTCTGGTGTCAACTCTGTGCCTGTCTGTGCTGCTCGTGCGCGGACGCAGAGGGTTAAGACGCTCCCACCTGCACCCACACTAAAGGATGCCCTCGCTGGGCTTGCCGCTGTGATGGGGACCCACGCTCCTCGACGTGGACAACTCGTCCACCACAGGTGAAGCTTCAACCCTCTCTGCTCCCCCAATATACTCCTCTCCAATACCTCCTGTGTTTTCCTTCCCCCTCCGTTACTAGGGGCATATCGTTGTATGCTGGTTGTATTACGTCTGATCGTTTGTTACAACATCTCGTATCAGATGATTGAACGTAATACGTCTCCATAGAGCGAAAGGTTAAATTTCGATGAAGCAAGTACTTACCAGAGGTCGGGTGTGCTGGAAGAGGTTGGGAGGGGTGATGTGTGTCATCGCCTGTATGAGCGGCGGGGACGTGTACGCGCAAACCCCCACACGTACACCAAGTGTGAAGGCTACAACGACTCCAACAACTCGTCTTGTCGTCGATGTTGGTGCTTTGCTGCGAAAGCTCTCTTCGGAGAACGTCGCGGTGCAGTTAGGGGCGATCCGCACACTCTCTGGTGTGAAACATCCAAAGGCACGTGAGGCGTTGTTTGGACGCCTTCATGTCCCTTCTAAGGTGGTCCGAAGAGAGGCTTTGTTTGCGCTCTATCGCAACCACAAGAAGGCTTTGCGTACGTATTTGTTGAAGATGTTGCGCGCAGATACATGGTTCCTTCGTGGACAAGCTGCCGAAGGAGTCGGCTTGTTGAAGTGGCAAGCCTTGCGGGCTGTTTTGCAAAAGCGCCTACAAAAAGATACGTATCATGGGAGGCTTGGTGCGGCGATGGCGCTCGGAGAGTTGGGGGACAAGTCCTCGTTGGGTGTCTTCTTGAAGATGCTGCGCGATCAGGACATGGAGGTGCGCAAGGCGGCGGCTTATGCGTGTTGGCGTGCGCGTGAGAAGAGAGCGCTTCCGGCGTTGATACAAGCGCTTCAAGATCCTACATGGGGTGTGCGCTTTCAAGCGGAGAGGGCTGTTCGTCAACTTGGGGGAGAGAGTTCTGTACCGGCTGTGATTGCGTTGCTACAAGATAAACGAGAGAAGGTCAGGCGGATCGCATCCCGTTTACTTGGAGCGTTCGGTGGGGCGCTTGCGTACAAAGGATTGCAGCGAGCTCTTGGTGATAAAGGACGTTATGTCCGTGTTGAAGCTGCCCGCGCATTGGGACGACTTCAAGGACGCAAGAGCCTCATGATCCTTCAAAAAGCACTTCAGAGAGAGCGCGCTGATGTCGTGAGGGCTGCGATCGTCGCGTCCATTGTGAAGGTCTCTGGTCCTTCTGAGCTGTCCTATCTGATCACCATCTTCAAAGATAAGAGTCCGTATGTCCGGCAACACTTTGTGCTCGCGTGTCGTGCACTTGATAAACGGACTGCGCATACACTCTTGAAGCGAGCGCTCCGCGATCCTGTTTTACAGGTGCGTACCGCTGCGAAGCTAATTTTACGAGAGAAACGATAACATTTGAGGGGGGTTGTTATGCTTGGGCGTGCATCGGTTGTGTGGCGAGTGGGTGGTCTCTTTTTCCTGTGGATGTGTACCTCTCATGTAAATGTTTGGGCCGCGAAGACTTACACTCGTCACCCACTACAATTGACGAAGTTTTCGCGAGCTTTGGAACGCTTTCACAAGCGCAAGCCGGGGGATTCACAGGCCCACCGAAAAGAGATCTTACGACTGGCCAATTGGGGAGGGGAGCATGCGTTCCCGCTGTTGCGCACTGTGATGCGCTCATATTCATGGGAAATGCATGAGTACACGGTGGATATCTTTCAGAAGATCAATCGCAAAAAAGTGACGCAAGTGCTCCTCGCGTGTTTGCAAAGTCGCGACGCGACCACCCGGGAGAACGCTGCAGAGGTGTTGACGCGTCGCCAGGGAAAAGCGTTGACGAGAGGATTGATCCGGTTGCTACGTCACCGCAACTGGCGTGTGAGGAAGCTCGCGGCTGAGCTGCTCGCGTCGACAGGTCAAACAGAGGCGGTCCCTGCGTTGATGCACATGCTCCAAGGCAAACACCCAAAAAGTCGAGAGCATGCGGCACAGGCGCTGGGGCGTCTCCGTGCACCGCGTGCGCTCGCGGTCTTGATCATGGCACTCAAGGACAAGCATTGGCGGGTGAGAAAGCAGGTCGTGAAAGCCATCGCACAGATCGGCGGAAAGCACGCGATCTCGACGTTAATTTTGGCGCTTCGAGATACACACCCTGGGGTGCGCTTTGAGAGCGCGGAGCGTCTCGGAAAGATGAAGGACAAAAGAGCCCTCCCTGCGTTGATACAGCGTCTTGAAGATACGCGCGCTTTGATCCGGGCTGGGGTCGTTATTGCGCTCGAAAACATCGGTGACAAGCGCGCTGTTCCAGGCTTGATACAGCGCCTCAAAGATCGCAATTGGCGTATCCGCCACAGTGCAGCGAGAGCGCTCGGACAGCTCGGGGATGAGCGCGCTGTACGTGCTCTGTGTATGGCCCTCACTGATCGAGACTGGAAAGTTCGCGAGCAAGCAGCCGAGGCGCTCGGCCGTATTGGGAAAGTCGACGCCGTTGTTCCCCTCATCAAGGCTTCACAAGACAAAGACTGGAAGGTCCGACGGGCTGTACTCACAGCCCTCAAAGATATCGGCAGCACAAAAGCACTCCCTGCGATCTTACAAACCCTTACTGACCAAGACCCCAATATCCGCGCTTGGGCTGCGAGCGTTTTGCGCAAACTTCGAGGTCAAAAAGCGCTCCCTATCCTTCATCGTATGTGCCATGACAAGGACTGGCGTGTACGCAAGCAAGTGATCACACTCATCGGTGAACTCAAGCAGCGAAAGAGCCTCTCTATCCTCTTGAAACAATTAGATGATCCACATCCTACAGTGAGATACTGGGTCATCAGCGCGCTCATCAAACTCAAACATCCTAGGGGGCTTGCCGGGTTACTCAAGGCGCTACGTGATCGCTCCTCAGAGAACCGAGAGCATGCGGCTGAAGGCCTCGCACAACAACCCTCGAAGAGGGCTCTTGTCCCACTCCTTCGTGCGTTGGAGGATCCTCATGAGGGGGTGCGGAAGCAGGCGCTTGGGGCGCTCGAAAAGATCAAGGGCAAGCGCACTATTAAGGGTTTGATCCGCATGATGTCTTCCAAGACATGGCAAACACGTCAGCTCGCAGCGAGCCTGCTTGGTACACTTCGAGCAACTCGTGCGCTCTCCGTTTTGATCCGTGCACTTCGAGATCCACACAAACAAGTCCGCAAGCAAGCGCTTACGTCTCTCGCGATGCTCAAAGAGGAGAAGGCCTCTGTCGCGATGAGTCAGATGCTCACTGATACAGATCCAGAGATCCGCTATTGGACTGTTGGAGCGCTCGGGAAGATAGGGGGGAACGCCGTTGTACATGAGTTGCTCTTGTCGCTTGGAGATCGAGACTGGAAGGTTCGAGAGCACGCGGCTGAAGTCCTCGAAAAAATTGGCGGCGCATATGTTCTTCGGGCCTTGATTTTGGCCACCAAGGACAAGAACTGGCGTGTGAAAAAACTCGCCATACGAAGCCTCGGTCGGCTTGGTGGAAAAGACGCTCTCATCGCGTTACAACAGACACTCAAAGACAAAGATGTCGATGTGCGCTGTTGGTCGATACGTGCGCTCAGTCGCATTGCAGACAAGAAGATTCGCCGACGTCTTCGTGGTCTTTGGAAAGATGGACATTGGCGGGTGCGCAAAGAGGTGATGGAAGCCCTCGCCCACCAAAGCAATAAGAAGGCCAACAAGATCCTGCTGATGGGTTTACGTGACCCCGAGGTCAGAGTCCGTTTGCAGGCCGTCAGGGCGTTGAAGCAGCGTCATAAGAGGCGCGTCTTTGAGACATTGCTGCGTCTCGCGAAGCATCCAAACCGTCAGTACCGTCGAACTGCCGCGTTGCTTCTCTCTCGTCGGGTGGACAGGTCCTTGTTGTCTTCTATCTATCCACTACTGGCATCGCATGATGTGAGAGTGCGACGGCTGCTCATGGAGATCTTTCTGCGTCTGAAAGATAAACGTGCGTTGCCTTATCTCATACAGCGCGCGGATGATACGGATGTTGAGGTGTGTCTTCTTGCGATCAAAGGTCTTCAGCAGCTTGGTGGGACAACGGTTATCGAGACACTCAAGAGGCTCTCAAAAGATCACGTCTGGCGCGTACGTGCGGTGGCGAGGAGGGCCTTACAAACTCTACTCGGAGCGCAGCGGTATGCACGGTGGAGACAACGTAAACAGATCATCCTCACACGTCGTGTGCGTCTGTGGAAGGAGCCATTGTTTTTTCACCCCCTCGGGTGGCTGAAGAGGGGCACACAGGCGCTTCGTCTGCGTGTGTTTTCCAAACAGCCGCGCCTGTACAGGACAAAGCGCTCGATGCGACCTCTTTGTGAGCGAGGTCACCGCGAGCGTGTTCGTCGAGGGCGTGCTGCGTTGTCGCTCGGTGGAGGACGTTTTTCTCTCAAGCTGCGTGGCAAGGTCTGTGTGGTGCGCTTCTCGATTCCCGAACAATTTCAAAACCTTCGCAAGGCAAATTCCGTAGTCTTTATAAAGACAAAGGACGGAAAACGCGGCTGGGTTGAAGAACGAGGTGTGCGATTTGTCGAGCGTTGATTGTTGTATTGGTTGATACAAGTCAAGGTGTTTTGTGCGAAAAGTTTTTACTTTTGTTGTATGGAACTCAAAAACAAAAAGATCGTGGTGACTTTTTTTGAAGCCCGTCACCTCATCACTTGATCGGAGAAGGCATATGTTGATTGGATGTCGAGTTGTCGTGTTGTTTATTCTGATGTCGCTTGTGGCTGGGGTTGCATTTGCGGAAGAGAAGTCCGAGGAGACAAAGAGCGCACCTGGTTCGTTTGATAACGAAGCTTTCGAAGGGAAGGCTTGTGAAGGAGTCTGTGCACACTACGTCTCCAAGGCACTGCTTCGTTCGGCAAAAGATTTCTTTGACAAGAATCATATCGACACGGCCAAACGTTACCTGAATATGATCCTAAAAGATTACCGCCAAACAGCAGCTGCGCTGGAAGCGGGACGTCTGTTGAAAGCCTGGAAAAAGATCTCGCGTTTTGATGCCGGCGGAAGAATCGAGTTTGTTTCAACCTCTAGTTTGTTCGGTGTAGGGCTTGGGATCGCGATCCCTGCTGCCTTTGAGGCAAGCTCTCCGGTGGTCTTTGGATTGTCCATTGTAGGGTTTACTGCGGCAGGACTTGTTGGATCGCTACTTGGCTCTTCGCGATGGGCGATTACGCCAGGGCAGGCTTCGAGCATTACGATTGGAACGGTGTGGGGGACATGGAACGCATTTGCGATTTCTGGGATCGCACAGTTGGGTGGAATCATTCCGTTGCGTCTCGGGATTGTTGGCGGTGTGTTGGGCTACGCCGCAGGTGCGTTGATCGGCGTTTTTAAAAAGCCTTCTATTGATGTTGTGACGTTCGCGAGCTCTTTGGGGTTGTGGATGGGAGGTGTGACCGGGGCGATCACGATGATCATGCTTGACCAGCAGGTCAATTTGTCATTTGAGAACGTACTCTCTGCGTTGTTGGCGACAACCAATATAGGCTTGTTGGCCGGGATCTTTTTGCACCCAGTGATCAACTTTTCGCGCAGTCGCAGTATCTTTATCAACCTCGGTGGTGTCGTCGGGGGCGCACTTGGTGCGGGGCTTGCGTTGCTCGGCTCACCAGCTACAGCGACACCTTATGTCACCGCAGCGTTGCTCGGTGCGGCTGCAGGGATGGGGCTGACGATCTTCTTCACGAGGAATATGCGCGCTGCAAAAAGAACCCACACAAGTTTCAGCTTGTTGTCTTATCGCAAAGGTGAGTGGTCGCTGAACATGCCTTTGCCTTCAGCGGCACCGACAAGAGATCGGAATGGGCAGATGACTCTTGGACTTCAGATCCCATTGGCTTCGGGTCGTTGGTAGGTCTTGATTGGAGGAGAAGAGGGAGAGTGAGGGGCGTTATCGTTTTCGGCGTGTGATCGCAAACAATCCAAACACCATCATCAACATCATGGGCCAAGGAGCTGAGGGCGCCTGACCTTGTTGGGTGTTACAACCTTGGCAGCCGCCAGAGAGTGTGACGTCTAGGTCACTTGCGCCTTTGGTATCGGCTTTGGCCTCTGGTTTGGGTTCAGCTTTGGCCTCTGGTTGGGGTTCTACTTTGACCTCTGGCTGGGGTTCTATTGTAGGCTCCGGTTGTACACTTGCGTCTTTGACGGGTTCAACAGAAGGTTCGGTTGCAGGCTCTGTGTTGGTTGACCCGTCTGGGGGGACAAACTTGGGGTAGGGCTTGCGTTTTTTGGTTGTATCAAACACACACACACCTGACTGACAGGAGTACTCAGCGGGACATTGGTAGTCTTTGGTACACTTCAGATCCTTGGTCGCGCGGCAGGTTCCGTAAGTTGTTCCGCCACTTTGTACGAGCTCGTGGCAGTAAGTGCCATCTGGACATTGTTGGTTGGTTGAGCACATACAGAAGTAGGAGCTACGTCCGAGTTGTGTACATTGTCCACCCTGACTACAGAAGGAACCGGGGCCTCCACAAGATTCCAAGCAGACAGCGGGTTGATCTTGTGCGATCGCGAGGCAGGTGAGTCCATTGCGACAGGTTGTGTGATAAGAGCACTGGCTTCCAGCTGTTTGTTCTCCCTGGTTTTCTGGGGGCAAACAGTAGTTACCTCGGGTCGCGATGTCACGACAGGTCAGGCTGGGGTGACAGGAGCCAGCTTTTGGAGCGGGTGCACAAGCTCCGTAGAATCCGAAACCAGAGCGGTTACAGCTGTATCCACTCGCACAGTCTGAGTCACTTTGACACATGCAAGCTCGCAGTGAACGGCCGAGTTGGCTACAAATCCCACCTGCGGCACCACATTGTCCAGTACATACTTCGAGACAGGCTGTATATCCGCCGCCAAAGTTGATACAGCGCAGACCTGCGTTACACTTGCCGTTGTCACAAGGAGAACCTGCTTCACCGGGTCCTGCACCGCAAGCTCTTGCACAACGACCGACAGTCCCGTCACTCACACATTCGAGTCCTTGTTCACAAGTGACTTCTTTGTTGCAGGATTCGCCTTCTTTGGCGCCTGTGTCGTGTTTGCAGATCCCTGACTGGCAACTTGAACCTGTGGGGCATGTCGTGTTGGCATCACAAGAGACGAAGCAACCGCTTGTTGGAATGCATTGCTCGATACCTGCGGCGATTTGTTGGCAGCTAAAGCCTTTGGGACAAAATTGTCCGAGACTGCAAGCCTGTACACAATAGCCGAGAGGACTGGAGCCTTCATAGCAGTAATTGCCTGCACCACATTGCTCGCTTGTGTGGCAAGGTTGACAGAGTTGGGCGATTGGTTTGGGAGGTTCAACTGTGCAGACACTGTTTTTGCATGTCTCGCCAGGTCCACAGTCTGTGTCTGCGGTACATTTGACGTCAGGGCATACGCCATCAAGAGGAACACAGGCTTGTGTCGTTTTGCTCGTTCCGACTGTTGCGCAAGCGCTGCCATTGGGACAGCAGGTGTCTGTGGTGCAGGGCTGCAAACAACGGAATCCTGTACTGAAACGATGACAAACACCACCACCACAGTCCGCATCACTTTTACAGGGCTGACAGGTGGTTTTTTCTTCGGGGACGAGTTTGGGAGCACACACTTTCTTTTGTGTATCACAAGTGCCACAAGGCGCACATTCACTGTCGACTGCACAAGGCTCAGGTCCATCGCCATAACGCAGGAGGAATGTTCGCAAGAAGTCGAGCGCTGTGTCTGTACGTGTTGAGACCGCGCCGCCGTCGCAGAGTGTCTGGCCGTTTCCTGCTCCTGTGGCACGGTAGGCGATGGATGTGACGCCAAGGACGCGGAGTTTGCCGTTGACTTTGTAAAGCGAGGGGCCACCTGAGTCACCGTGGCAGGCGCTTTTTCTTTGGGCAACAGGTGTCTTGTCGTCGTAGTGGATAAAGGAGCGATTGTTGATTTGGTACAGTGGGATGTCTGCACCGTATTTTTGGTCAGCAGACTTGGGTTGAGGTTGGGTTTGGATTTGTCCGTATCCGACTACCCGAACTGTTGTACCAACCCATTTGGGGTCCATCGCGACTCTGTTGATGGGGATCGTGGTGACGTTTTTGGCTTTTGTCTTGAGGACCAACACCGCGATGTCATAGTCCGCGCCACTACCTGAAGTATATTTGGGGTGCTTGGCGACCTGGAGCAAGTCGTAGTGATCGCTGACAAACTTTTTGTTGGGATCTTTGAAGTCGACACGGAATTGCACATTGGACATCCCATATCGATTCACCGCATCTACACAGTGTGCAGCCGTTACGACGAGCTGAAGGGTGATCAAAGTCCCCGTACAAAAGTGCCCTTGTCCTTTAATGACGAGCGCACCGATCGCCGGCTGATCGAGGTCAGGCGCGCCGTTGATAATCGCGTTCGCTTGTTGGCCGATATTCGCTTTTTCCGGCGACTCATCGGTGTGATAACACGCTTGCTCAAACGTTCCAAAACATAAAATTGCAACACAAAGTAATAACAAACGCATCCAATTCGCACGCTTGACATGCATCATTCCCTGACTCCTTTATTCCTTCAAAGTGAGATGGTGTGGTCTGTTGTATATGGCAGTCATATACGGCATACGCCTCATTGCTGCCTGCAAGGTATGGTAAAGAACCACAAGGTGGCAACCTTGTTGCGTATGCTTCTCGTGTTCTTTTGATGCGTATCCACTCGCAACGTTTTTTGAGCGATGCCTCTGTATCTGTTGTAAGTTTTTTATGTGTTTGTTCTTGCGTCAGTTTTTGGGGGCGGAAAGAGAGACTCTTGTTGCGAAAAAGCGAAGTGTTACGTGGAGTCCACACAGGTTCAAACTTTGAACCTTTTGGTAATTCTCTGTCTCTTGTTGTGTATACAATGTTGTTGTTTTCACAAAGCGGTATGTTTTGTGTTTGATGAATTCATCCATTCTGGAGATGTACATGTCCAAACAATTGTTACTGGCAGTGAGTCTTGTCTTTGCATTTTCTTCTGCTGCGTGGGCACATGAAGTGAAGTATGAGACGTCAACCTCTCAAAAATCGAAGAAGTCGAAGAAGTCGAAGAAAGCGAAGAAAGCGAAGAAAAAAGGTCATGTCGCGCCGATCGACTGTCCTTTCGCGAAGAAGGGGCTTCACAAGCCTGGAATGAAACCCTTCAAAGATATCCAAAAATACATACAAATGCTCGAACGCAAGGATCGTTCATCGTGGCAAAAACCCGACGTTGTCGTCAAAGCACTTGGGTTGAAAGGTCATGAGAAGATCGCTGATGTTGGCGCGGGCTCTGGATACTTTAGCTTCCGCTTCGCCAAAGTGTTGCCCAAAGGGAAGGTCTACTCAATTGACGTCGAACCTGAGATGCTTCGGTACATTCACCACACAACGATCGTCAAAGGCATCAACAACGTGTTCATCGTCTTTGGCGAAGCAGGCAACCCCAAAGTCCCCAAAGACAGTAATGTCGTGTTTATCTGTGATGTGCTTCACCATGTGCAAAAGCGCGCCTTGTGGCTCAAGCGGATTTTTGACGCCGTTGCGTCTGGGACGAGGATCGTCGTGCTTGAGTTCAAGGAAGGGAAGCTGCCAAAAGGTCCGCCTGCAAAAATGAAAATCCCCAAGAAGTCCCTGATCAAGATGTTCACAAAGGCGGGCTTCAAGATGCACAGTGAGAAGCCCAAGTTGCTGCCTTACCAGGAGTTTATCGTCTTCAAAAAACCATGATGTGTGATGGTGTCTGGTGCAAAAGAGGTGGGGTGAGGTTTGGCGTAGGGAAGAGAGGCTGTTGATAGGAGGGGAGTTATCGGATGGGTGTAAAGATCCGATTCCACTGAAATCCTTCTCCACCACCATATGAGAGCCAGATCAGGACGGCACGTCCCTTGATGTTTTTGATGGGGACGAGACCCCAGTCCCTGCTGTCAGAGCTGCGGTCACGGTTATCTCCCATTACAAAGACGAAGCCAGGTTTGACTTGTGGTCCCCAGGGGCGGTTGATTCTTCTTGCGTCGAGTGTTGCGTTCCAGTCTTTGAGTGGAGAAGGAGAGTCTGGGTGTCGGAGGGTGTTATATGTTCGCCCTGCGAGCTTTTCTTGGTAGAGGACGGCCTGTTGTTGGGACCAGGGGCTCTTCTCGTCATCTCGATCTTTGTAAGTGAAGGGTCTCTTTTTGAGTTGCGCGATGGGCTTTTGGTTGATGTAGAGGGCGTTGTTTTTGACCATAATGACATCGCCAGGAAGTCCAATCACCCGTTTGATCATGTCACGAGAGCGATCTGTTGGGTTGATAAAGACGATCACATCACCACGTTGTGGACCCGCACCAAAGCGCAGTTTCTTTTGGGAGAAGGGTATCCAGAGACCGTAAGAGAGCTTATTGACGAAGATATGGTCGCCAATCGCCAGCGTTGGTATCATCGATCCTGAGGGGATCTTAAACGGCTCCACTACGAACGTCCGCAACAACAACGCGACCGCCACTGCGATCAGGATGACCCGTACTTGTTCAAACCATCCACCGCTGGTGTCGGCTGAGAAGGTTTGGATGAGTTGTTCGAGTTGACGCTGCTCTTTGCTACAGGGGGATTCTTTTTCGACTTTGATGATGAGCGCTGTGATTGCGTCTTCAAGCTGTTTTTGTTGTGCTTCATCGAGCTTTTTTTTGTGCTTTTTTTGAAAGTCACGTGCTTGTGCGAGCAGCTTGTCAGCCTGTTTGCGGTCGAGTTTGGATGCTTTGGCCATGATTTTTGTGTCTCGGTGTGAGAGGGGGGGGAGTTATTTGATCAATGTGAAGAAGCGATCGAAGCGGATACCTTTGCCACCACCATAGGAGAGCCAGACGAGGACGGCGCGTCCCTTGATATTTTTGACAGGGACGAGACCCCATTCACGGCTATCAGAGCTGTGGTCGCGGTTGTCTCCCATCACAAAGACGAAGCCAGGTTTGACCTTTGGACCCCAGGAGCGGAGATTTTGTGGTGCGTCTGTGAAAGAGCTCCAGTTGCGATTGGAGGGGATGGCGTTCTCGTCTTGGAGGAGGGTATGTTTGACACCAAAGAGGTCTTCGATGTAGACGCGACCTTTGCGGCTGTACCACTGTCGACTCATCTCATCTTGTTCTTTGTAGGTGTGCATGTGCTTTTTGACGAGGCCGATCTTCTTTTTGTTGATGAAGACGACGTTGTTCCTCACCTCGATAGTGTCACCAGGCAGTCCAACCACTCGTTTGATAAAGTCTTTTGTGGGGTCCTTTGGATAGATAAAGACGATCACATCGCCACGCTGTGGACCTGCGCCAAAGCGTAGTTTCTTTTGTGCGAAGGGTATCCAGAGACCGTAAGAGAGCTTATTGACGAAGATATGGTCGCCAATCGCCAGCGTTGGTATCATCGATCCTGAGGGAATCTTAAACGGCTCCACTACGAACGTCCGCAACAACAACGCGACTGCGACTGCGATCAGAATGGATTCGACGTACTCCCGCGTGACGCTTTTGCGATAGGGGGCAAACAATCGCGTCGCGAGTTGTTCGAGGTCTTTGGTGAGGAGGGAGAGCTTTTCTTGTTTATCGAGTGCTTCGGTGAGGGCATCGATCGCCTCTTGAAGTTCCTTTTGCTCGTTCTCCTCAAGTTTCTTTTTGAACTTCTTCTGTAGCTTGCGGGTCTCACGTAGGAGTTGACGAGCGCTTTTTTCTTCGATTTTTCTCGAGGCTTCGGACATGGAGTGCTCCCGGTCTAGTTAATCGTCGAGCTTGAGGACTGCGAGGAAGGCTTGTTGAGGAATTTCGACAGAGCCAACTTGTTTCATGCGCTTTTTACCGGCTTTTTGTTTTTCAAGAAGTTTGCGTTTACGGGAGATGTCTCCACCATAACATTTGGCCGTTACGTTTTTGCGTAGGGCTCTTTGTGTGGTTCGCGCGATAACTTTGTTGCCGATCGCAGCCTGGATCGCAACCTCAAAGAGTTGTCGGGGGATGACCTCTTTGAGCTTTTTGGTGAGAGCCTGTCCACGGCCATACGAGCTTTGTTTGTGGACGACAATCGAGAGGGCATCGACAGGGTCGCCGTTGATCAAGATGTCGAGTCGAACAAGCGCACCTGCTCTGTAGTCGAGCATCTCGTAGTCGAGTGAGGCGTACCCACGGGAGACGGACTTGAGTCTATCGTAGAAGTCAAACGCGACCTCTGCCATGGGCAGGTGATATTTGACGGCTGCACGTTGCGTTCCGATGTACTCGATGCCTTGTTGGAGGCCGCGACGCTCTTCACACAGCTTAATGACCGCGCCGATGAACTCCGTCGGGACAAAGACGCTTGCTTCGATATAGGGTTCTTCGATCCGATCGATCAGCATTGGATCGGGCAGCTGTGAGGGGTTGTCGACGTGGATCATCTCACCATCTTTGAGATAGCAATGGTAGATAACAGAAGGCGACGTCGTGATCAGATCGAGGTTGTACTCTCGTTCGAGTCGTTCTTGGATGATCTCCATGTGGAGGAGTCCAAGGAACCCACAGCGAAAACCAAAGCCCAACGCGACAGAGGTCTCTGGCTCGTAACTAAAGGAAGCGTCGTTCAGTCGAAGTTTGTCGAGGGCGTCTCGGAGACTTTCGTAGTCTGCGGAGTCTACGGGGTAGAGTCCACTGAAGACCATTGACTTGACCTCTTTAAAGCCGGGCAATGGTGTATCAGTCGGTTTTGAGGCGGAGGTGATTGTGTCCCCGATCCTCGTCTCTTCGACGTTTTTGATGCTCGCGGTCAAAAATCCAACCTCACCACATTCGAGCGTCTTCACTTCCTTGCGGTGTGGTGTGAACATCCCGAGTGATTGGACTTCGTAGACTTGGTTGGTGTAGTGGGTTTTGACTTTGTCACCGACTGAGATCGAGCCATCCACAACGCGAAGGAGGACGGTGACGCCTCTATAAGCATCGTACCAGGAGTCGAAGATCAGCGCGCGTAGGGGCTCATCTTCTTTTCCTGTTGGAGGGGGGAGTTGTTCGATAATGGCGTTGATGACTTGTTCGATATTGAGTCCAGTCTTGGCGCTGACTTGCGGTGCTTTGGAGGCGTCGAGCCCGATGACATCCTCGATCTCTTCGCTGATGCGCTCGGGTTCGGCGCTTGGCAGGTCGATCTTGTTGAGGACAGGGACGACTTCGAGGTCTGCGTCGATAGCCATGTAGACATTGGCGAGTGTTTGGGCTTCGACACCTTGGGAGGCATCGACGACGAGCAGCGCACCTTCACATGCCTCAAGTGCCCTGGAGACTTCGTACATAAAGTCGACGTGTCCGGGAGTATCGATCAGGTTGATCCGGTACTCTTTGCCGTCTGTGTGTTTGTGGTCAAGCCGGACAGAGGAGGCTTTAATGGTGATCCCACGCTCTCGTTCGAGGTCCATTCCGTCGAGAAATTGTTCTTGTTTCTCGCGCTCATTGACGGCACCTACGTATTCGAGGATACGATCAGCTAGTGTGGACTTGCCGTGATCGATGTGGGCGATGATGCAAAAATTTCGAATGTTTTCTTGGGACATGTGTTGGTTATCACTCGCGAGGTTAGGACTGGTTTTGTTTCATGAGCGTGGCGTAGTAGTCGATCGTCTTTTGGAATCCGACACGTGGTGGGACGGTGGGTTCCCATTTGAGGATCTCTTTGGCACGCTGGATGTTGGGACAACGCTTTTTGGGATCATCTTTATGAGGAAGAGGTTGATAGATGATCTCGCTGCTGGAGCCCGTTAATTCGACGATCAGCTCTGCAAACTCTCGGATGGTCATCTCTTGTGGATTCCCGAGGTTTACTGGTTGATCATAGTTGCTCCATAGCAAGCGTTCAAGTCCTTCAACGAGATCGGAGACAAAGCAAAATGAACGCGTTTGTTGTCCGTCACCAAAGATCGTCAGCGACTCGCCTTGCAGGGCTTGGTTGATGAACGTTGGTACAACACGACCATCATTCACTCTATTCCGTGGACCATATGTGTTGAAGATTCTCGCGATGCGCACTTTGACGTCAAACTGCTGTGCGTACGTGAAGCAGAGAGCTTCTGAGTAGCGCTTGGATTCATCGTAGCAGGAGCGTGAACCGTATGGGTTGACGTTCCCCCAGTAATCTTCTTGTTGTGGATGGACTTCTGGATCGCCGTAGACTTCGGAGGTGGAGGTCATCAAAAAGACCGCGCCTGATTCCTTGGCGACTTTGAGCATGTTTTCGGTGCCCAGCGAGCCGACATGAAGGGTCTCAATCGGGTATTTTGTGTAATCAACCGGACTCGCGAGGCTCGCGAGGTTGAGTACTGCGTCCCATTCTCCGGCGTACAGATCGGACAGATCCTGGCAAATATCTCTGTTTTGGAATGTGAAGTTTGGATTTCCTTCGAGATGAGCGAGGTTCTCAACCTGACCACTGTGGAGATTGTCGACGACTGTGACTTGATTTCCTTTTGCAAGGAAGTGGTCTGTGAGATGAGAACCCACAAATCCCGCTCCACCTGACATCAAAATTTTCTTCATTACTTTATTCACTATCCACAAGCGCTTGTTGCGTTAACAGCGTTGACGTTTGAAGGGTTATCACTTATATCCATTGGGTTACTTGCGTCTTGTGTAAGGATTCCCTACAATAAAAGACGACGGTAAATTACCGGGCAGTGTAATGATTGTCAACCCTTCTCATGTGGAGTACATCAACATGTCGATAAAGCGAATCGCTTTCTACATCTGCGTGTGGTTTGTTGCCTTCTTTCTTGTAGCGTGTAGTGCTCCTGCCAAGACCGCCGCAAAAAAAGACACAAACGCCACCAAAAGCAAAGCCAACATCCCCGAACCCCAAGTGGGTGGGGCCAATGAGTTTGTCAAAAAGTTCGACCTCAACAAGGACAAACGCGCGGACCTGTGGAAAGTCTACGTCAAAGTCACCGACAAACGCGATAGCACAAAAACTGTCCTCAAACTGGTTCGCCAAGAGATCGATCTCAACGGCGATGGAAAGATCGATATCAAACGCTTTTACAAAGACGGAACCAAACACCGCGAGATCTTTGATCTCGACTACGACGGAAAGTTTGACCTCGAAAAATTCTACCACAAAGGACACGCTTACAAACACGCGTACTACCTGCGCTCCAAAACCCGCCCCGACGTCTTCAAATACTTTGAACTCGAAGGCAAAAAGCGTAAGAAAAAATCCTTCCTCGTGCGCAAAGAACGTGACACCAACCTTGACGGTCGGATCGACTATTGGGAGTATTGGGAGCGCGGGAACCTCGATCGCATCGGTCGTGATACCGACTTTGATGGCAAAGTCGATGTCTGGGAAAAAGGCTCTAGTAACTGATCCTCACCTCTCCTTCTTTCCTTCCTGAGAATCCGCTCCTTTCCTCCTCTCAAGCCTTTCGAGATGAAGTACCATTTTTCCGATATACACGGGGATTAGCTTGACGTCTGAACCGGCAGACGTTACACCAGCGCAGCGCGCAGGACCGCATTTGAACCCCTGCGGGGTTGGGGCTTTACCACCTACAGACCTCTTCCTGGAGGGGCTTCTCTTCGTGGCTGATTTGCTTCGTGCGCTTTGCAACATACGCCTCAACAAACTCACAATCCCTGAGCCCCTTTGAAAAAGGGGGGGTTTTCGCCGATGTATACGGGGGATGCTATAAATCGGATCCGGCAGACGTTGCACTTGCGCCCAAAGCAAAGCTGTCCTATGAGGACGTTTGCTCCGTACGCTTTGCAACATAT
>MDTC01078490.1_pt1 | contig 48414 bp, 47 predicted proteins | sample 811181 | NCBI WGS metagenome assembly MDTC01 (sample SAMN05326644, study PRJNA326480) | marine metagenome | isolation source: seawater | place: Pacific Ocean: North | collected 2011 | reverse complement strand
TCGCCTTGCAGAGCAGCAAGCTTGAACCATTTTACTGCTTCTTTATTATCTTGAGGCACGCCTTGCCCATTCTGGTACATTAAACCCAAATTATACTGCGCACTTACAATGCCTTGCTCCGCAGCAAGTGTGTACCATTTCAATGCTTCTTTATAATCTTGCAGTACACCTTGGCCTTTACTGTACATCAAACCCAAATTATATTGTGCATTTCCATCGCCTTGCAGAGCAGCAAGCTTGTACCATTTTACTGCTTCTTTACTATCTTGAGGCACGCCTTGACCATTATTGTACATAAAACCCAAATTATATTGTGCTTTGGCAAATCCTTGTTCAGCAGAAAGCTTAAACCACTTAAATGCTTTTTGGTCATTACGGATAATAACTCGGCCCTCATGATATAAATGTCCTAGGTTGTTTTGTGCTTGAGCTTTCGTCAACGATTGTTCGTTCATAAGCTTTTGCAGCATCTGAAACGCTTGTTGATCAGAAAGTTGCTTGTTTATAACCATATTATTTTTATTCTGTTTCATACTTCCTTTATCATGAGCACAGCTTATCAGCAAATAAAATGTGAGTAATAATGTTATTAATTTTTTCATATATGGCACCTGATATGCAAATAGAATTTTTTCGATATATAATCTTATTATTAAAAAAATTTACTTATTCAAAAAATTAAGTTATATGCGATATGTATATAACTTAAATTATTTAAATGAAAATTATAGTCTTACATAAAAAATATGTTCAATGTAATATTAGAATAAAATGAAAAACGAGTAGCTCCTAAAGCTGTGACTTTATCTAATAGATCTTTTACCATAGTAGAACTTACGCTATTAGTTTAATATTTTTTCATGTACTTCACTATACCACGTCTTATTGAAATGCTTTGTATAGAAATATGCATGATAGCGCATTTTATCCATGCTTTTCGCATAAGTCACTCTTTCACCCAGCTGAGACTTAAAATTTTTGAATTCCATTAAAAATAACTTATGCTGAAAGTCAAACGTTAAAGTCAACTCTTGTCCAGAACTAAAAACATACTGCTCGCTATAATGATCATGAGTTTTAGGATTATAATTCATAAGGTACACAGGAAGTTCATGTATCCATTCTCCAAAAATGTCTTTACAAGAGTTTTCTAGAGTGCAACTTTGCTCATAATTGACTATGAAGTTAAGCATGCTCAGCGCAGAATTTTTTTCATTCAGCCTCAGATCATTATTAAACCAAGATAAGTTACTCTGTTTTCTTTCTGCTCTGACGTGAATGGGTTTTCCTTTGGAAGCTTCATAGAGTTTATGTTTTGGTGTAGGTACATCCGTTATGTTCAGATAGAGAACCTCTTGTCCATGCAGCTCTTTAAATGCTTGCTTCTCGTGCTCTCTGGTATCAATGTTTTCATAAGAAATAGGTTCGTTTTTATCAATGCATACAAAAGAGGCGCTATCTTCATAGCTTTTTCCGGTTCCTACATACTCAATACAACGATCGACCCCATCTATACGATGCAGGCTTACACTACAGGCAGATAATACAAAAGATATAGATATCATGATAATATGGATATATATCAACTTTACATAATATAACAAAATAATTTTTCTCCAAAATAAGTTATACGGAACATATAACTGAATAATTTCTTATCTGTAACAGCATAACGATCTCTATGAATGCTCGTTATAACCACTTCTGTGCTGTTAAATCATATGTAGTGGTCAAGTAAAGTTGGCCACCTGTTTGTGTTCACTCTGAAATAATTGTTCGGATTTGTTAGGTGTTAATCCTCCGTTATATTGATGTGGTCTGACTTTATTATAATATCGGATAATATATTGAGTAATCTCAACCTTAGCTTTATAAAATGAAGCGTATCCTGCGATTGGCATCCACTCTGTTTTAAAAATCCTAAAAAAACGTTCCATAGGAGCATTATCCCAACAATTTCCACGACGGCTCATGCTTTGCTTTATCTGATAACGCCATAATAATTGCCTGAATTGTTTACTGGTATAATGACAGCCTTGATCTGAATGAAACATCACACCTTCGGGTTTTCCTCTGGACTCAAAGGCAATTGATAGTGCTTTCGCTGTTAAGTTTGTATTAGGTGACTTAGAAATTGCCCAACCAATAACTTTTCTAGAAAATAAGTCTATAACAACAGCAAGATACAACCACTGATTGCCAGACCAAACATAAGCAACATCACCACACAAGTTTGATTTGGCTCGGTTACAGCAAACTGCCTATCTAATGTATTTGGAATATTACGCTGCCCTTTAATACCTTTCTTATAACGATGTGCTTTAACCTGACAACTCACTAATCCTAATTTTTTCATGATATGCCCTGCTCTGTAACGGCTCAATGGTAAACCTTCCGCTGTAACGATGTTCGCTATAGTTCGCGTCTCCGCAGAGCCGTTACTCGCTTCATGTGCAGCTTCTACTTTCTCAATAAGCTATTTATGCTCTCTTGATGGTGTTTTAGGCATGATACCATCATGTTCATTCTTAAGCTGATTTACCCAAACATGCATGGCAGATTTGCTGACATTCATCGCTTCAGCTGCTCGATTATCGAGCATCATTGTTCTAGAACTAATTGCGCTGATTCAAGCCTGAATTCAGGAGTAAAGTTAGAACCTCTCTTTTTCGTCATTTTGTCACCTACTTTGTTTTGGGTATATTATACCGTTTATAAAGAGATGGCCAAATTGATTATGCCACTACAAAATATAATACTGAATGATATTTATGAGTATATTAATTTTACTTTTTTATCTCAACGAGACACTTTATTCTTCAACGAATTAATATGCTTCAGAATTATTTTGCACATATTAATGTTATAAGCTCTTACAATTTGTTCTGAAAACATGGAGTGATAAAGGGCTTGAAGCAAAATAGGTACGAACCCCATACCCAAAAGCTGCCAAAAATACCAATCAGCTTGATAAGATAAAACCAGACTGCAATAAAAAACTAGTTGTAGTGCAGCATAAAAACAAAAGTGTTTATATTGTTTCAGGTAAAGATAGTACATACTGAAAAAACAGAGATATGCCATGACAGCATATGTATCGTGATCTTTCCATTTCTGTTGCTTTTCTTCATAAAAAACACGTTTTTGCTCTGAGCTCAATAAAGCAATCTGATCATTGATCTCTTGCTCTTGTTCATTAAGGTGCTGCTTATTCGGTATATTAAAATTCATCAGATCCTCTTTTGAATAAATGATAAAATTTTAACGCCCAAGAGTAATTAAAACAGCCTCACGCTGCCAAAAAAGTAAAAATCTTTTTTTCTCTATAATTTGAAATACGACCTGCCAGCCATCTTGCACATACGCATTCAGTGCTGCTTCCATTTTTTCAATAGGAACGCCACTAGCACCTAAAAAAACGGTACCCAAACCACCTTCAACGATATGAATCACTTTATATTCTTTATATTGCATAGTACAACTCACCAGTTTTAATTAAAAATTACGATTATTTAATAGGATTAGGATATAACAAAATGATACCTATTTATAGTTAACTTTGAAATATATGTATTCATTTGTTCTTGGTTAAATTAACGATAAAGCATAACGATCTCTAACCTTAAACCCTAAATTTTAAATAGGTGTCTTGCTTCTTGCTTCTTGATTTTCTTAGAAAGAAAAAAACCAAGGTTACAACCTTGGTTAAATATATTATGTTCAAAAATCAACCTGAACGTAAATCGAATGGAAGTTCACGCCACCATTAGTGCGACCATATTGTGCAGACGACTTAAACATACCTGATCTGTGATGAAGTGAGTATCCGAGCCAGAACTGATTCCCTGACGGCACTTGAAACAGCTCACCTACATTAAAGTCTAGCGATAGATCCAAATAGTTTAAAAATCTACTTGGCTTCTGGCCATCTTCTTCTATGATCTCTTTGCTTTCTGTCGAGGATGGATAAGTTGCATATGAGATACCTTCTGCAAAACCAAACCGCATATGTGTTGGCCAATAGAAATTGTAATAAAGTTTCATTCCTAGCACAACTTCTTCCGAACTACTCTGAACAGATGATCCTAAGTGATGTACGTAACCTACTGTTGGGTAAACATCTATAGGAAGTGAAAAAATACGATCTGTAACTTGATAACCATAGAAAACAGAAAACATTTGATTTGTTGATTCTATCTCTTTCAGGTGACTTTTGAATGTTATGATCTCTGCAGCTGACGCTTTTGTTGCTATGCCATAAGCAAAACGTAAGTAATGCTTTTTAGATTGTGTATCTGATTCGTCATGCGCGCTTTGTAAACGCTTTAGATCTTCTGCGAATAAAATACCTAACCCATATTCATACTGGCTACAGGAGCTCATCAAATCACTTTTACAGATAGAGTGAGAAAATAAAGTTTCATTGAATTGGCCAGTGAGATATAGATTAGACACAAGATGATATTTTATATCAATACCAAACTTTAAAGAAAAACCATCTTCTACACGAACCTGCTTTAAACCGTAATATCTTGTATTATAATGAGAGCTTGTCCACGTTAAGTCTATGTTCGGTTTAAAGCTCCAATCATCAGTGTGATGCTCAAAAAAAAGCTGTTCAGATAGCATAAGGTTGGAATTTTTATCTACAAGAACTCTGTGTTTAGAATACATATCGTTTTGATACAGATAATCCATCTCTAGTCCGTAATGAGCTCTTACGCCGCCAAGCTCCTTTTGGTATTTTTTAGGTATATCTATCGTCTGCATTGCAGATGCATAGCATTGATATCAAATTTATTATTTCGATAAATATGAACCCCTCCATGTTGCCCACGAAGAAAAAAGTAATCGCTTTCTAAATAAAAAAGCGGTGTTATATTCGTATTACGTGTTGTATCACTTCCAAGCTGTGGTAAATCCGTATTATAAGGGATAGAGTAAGTACGTTGATATATACCCAGTCCCCCAAGACGTATCATAACGATGATTTGGCATATCTTGAACAAAAGAGCAAAAACAAAATAAGAATGAGATAAGAAATAGTATAGGTTTCAATGTATATTTTTTATTAGGTAATAGCATATGTTAACTGTAATTTAATGTTTTAAAATGAGATTTATTGAACCTAAAAATTTATTTATAATGCGGATAAAAATATAGATCTGATAAGCAAGATACACTGCCTCTGCTTAAGCTAAACAAATTAAATAAGCAAAAAGCGCTCTCTACATTTGAAGTGTTGTAACAATGTATAGAATAAGGAAATATAATACCTTAAACCATATCGAAATAAGCAAATAAAACAAGCATACCATTTGCTTTTTGCAGCTTGCGAATTAAGATAATAAACATCTTATGCTGATATAAGCATCATTTGCATACACCTCATCACCACGCATAAAAGACTGAACAAGTGACCTCTATGCATTTTATATTTGATTTTAATTTGAAAATAGCTTGCGTGCTTTCAACTTTAGTTTCGATATATGTTACTTTTCGTTACTTTCATATAAAGCATGAATCAAGGTCAATAACATGCTCTTATTCTACTATGACCTTTTTATGTATCTTGTTCACTTCAGGTCTTGATATGGGGCTCATTATGTTCCCCTTAATCGAGTTTAAGCGTTATGCCTCGCCCGAGTATCTTGGTATTCATCCTCTGTCTTTGGAAATAGGTTATTGGAGTGGTACAGCCTGGCTCTTTTATTTCATGACTACCTTTTATTTTGTTTTTATTGAACCTCATTTAAAAATATTTGAACATAAATACATGCAGCATATGATGTACATTTTGCTGTTATTAACATGTGCTTTTAGCGCAAAACTATTCGTAGATTACTTCAACTTTTATATACCCAAAACCTATATACAAAAATATCCAGAGTTATTTACCCATAGTAAGCTTGTTCTTTACACTATCATTCTGATTACTGTAGCAACCATTACAGCAGTACGGTCACAGTTTATTGTGCGGATCTGCTTTGGATCGATTATTTTTTTTGCTATTTTAATCGTTTGGGGACTATTCATCCTTTTTAAGCAACATACTTTAACGCAATATTACCTAACTATTTTGACTGGATTACATGGATATATCGAGCATATTAATCTATTTATTACACCTATGAATAGTTATCATGGTTTTTATATGTATTGGTGGTTTTCATGGAGTCTTATTATTGGGAAGTTTGTCGCTCAATATGTACCTCAAGGCACAACACCGATAAAATTGTGTTTATGGATGCTGATCATACCTATTATTCCTTTAACCATATGGTATGCTTTACTCTATTTATTTTTTACGTCTTCTTACCGCATGACGACTTATTTCTCTATCGCGATGCTCATGAGCAGTATCTTATTTCTCATGAACTCACTCACATCAATCTTTCAAACAAGTGCATTCATGCTTAGTCACTCTTCTAAAAAGCTCAATATGAACCAAGCTTTATGTATTTCTTATTTCGCCACACTGATCTTTTTTATTGGCTATGCTGGGTTATCTCATCCTAATGAGGCGATGATTGAAATTGATTATGTGGGCAGTTTTGCTATTTTTCTGCTTTACTATATCGCTTATGTCATGATGAAACGTCGGCATATATTTTTGCCCTTCATACAAAATAAAAATGCCTGAATAAAGCGCTACATTAGCAAATAAAATTCAGGCATAAATCGATCATCTTATTCAGTCAGAGTACAACACTCTTTGAGTTTCTGCTGCATATCTGATATATAATGGTTGCATTGAAACACTTGATATGTTCTATCTAAAGCGAATATCCCATACCAGCATCACAGGTTATATTCATATCTTAGAGTTTATATTAAGCATTTCAGTTGCGCGGATTTTTAGATCTCGGTTTACGTCCTGTGCGCTTTCTAGAAGAACGTGATTTTCTTTCACCACCAACAACATCTTTAAGTTCTTTAAAATCTATAATTTTCATGTATAGCCCTTGAATAAAAATAAGTTATATGTGGCATGAGATACATCAACAAAACTCTCTTGCACATGCAAGGCTAACATACCTTGTACATAAAAATCTGGTGTATTTTACAGATTTATTAAATTTTTAACAAAAAGGAAATAAAAAACTGTATCGCAACAAAAAGAGATACATTTATTTGTTCAAGATATGTGATGATGACTTACTTTTTTTGGTTGTTTCATAAAAGATATAAAAAAGAAACCTATCAACACTGATGTAATCAATAAAACAATACCTATATTTTGAATAAAGCTGGTAATAATTAACCCCAATCCAAGTAAAGTGTAATAACTAAAGCCTAACAAAGCACTTGCGGTGCCTGCGCAAGCTTTATAATGCACCAATGCGTGAGCCAGAAGATGAGGAATAGCCAAAGCATAAGCAAGACTCACCCATGCCATAGGTATAATAAATAGCAAACTCTCTTGTAATACATACACACCTAAGCTGCCGACACCTTGGATAAGGCCTGCAATCAGCATGATACGATTGAAGGCATATTTTTTCTTGACCCAATGGCGATTTAACACACTCCCCACCAATACACCTACAGCAATAACGCCTCCTGAATAACCCAATAATTGAGATGGAGCTTGTAAAATTTTGAGCATAAAAGGAGCAAGTTGGTAATAGGAGAATAAGCTTATGTTGAAGGCGGCAATTAAGACTGTGATATGTCTTATCTGGCTGTCTCGCATCATCCATAGCGCGACCTGTTTCACCGGTATCTTATTCATCTCTAATGGTCTTGTTTCAGGCATAGAGTAAGCGCTATAACCCAGCAAAACCAGCGCCAGCAAAGCCAAAGCCAGAAATACACCTTGATAGCCATATTTTTGTGTCAGTTCAGAGCCCATCAGCACGCCAAAGGCTGGACTTAAGGCTATCGCCACACCTATGGTCGCATAAGCTTGAGTGAGCTTCTGAGGGCTAAATAGGTCGCGCATAGCAACTTGGGTGATGACAGAGCCGACCGCAGCACCGAAAGCAGCCAGTATCCGCGCCAGCAACAAGGTAGAAAAATCGCGACAAAACAGGGCTAAAATCGATGCAAAAGCATATAAGCTCAATCCTGCTAGAAGTGTAGGCCTACGACCAATTAGGTCAGACAGGCGCCCCCAGAACGCCACACCAAAGGCGAAAGCAACAAAATAGCAAGATAAGGTTTGTCCTGCCATATTAGGAGGTACTCTAAAAGATTGGGCTATATCAACCAAAGCGGGACTGTAGATAGTTTCTACAATTTGGGGAAACACCATCAAAAGTGTGGCTAATTTTAGGGTTAAAGGCTTGTACATAGGTTCAAATACTCTACGGCTTAGTATGTCAGAAAGCCATTTTAACAAGACACAACATGCTTTTTTTGATATAAAAAGACTTCTTATTGTTCAAAAAGGACAGATGCATGCCTCGTATCAGCGCTGAAGCAAACTTTAACCCAGATGCCTTTGAGCAGGACATATTAGGTATTGCCGCCACACTCAGTATCCACGCATCACCTTTACATCAGCATGCAAAAGGACAGTTTCTTGTCGCGCAATCAGGTTGTCTTAAATTTTATAGCGATGAAAATGGGTGCAAAGCAAGTTATGTACTTCCTCCTTCTCGATTAATGTGGATCCCTGGAGGCGTTGATCATCGCGTACAAGTCCAGCATACAAGCGAGTATCGCTCAATTTACTTAGTTCCTTCATTGTGTAATACGCTACCCACTTCTTTTGCTTTGTATCCTATGAATGATCTACTACGAGCTCTCATCGAGCGTATCAGCCTCACCGACTTTGAAGTGAATTGGCAAGAGCGCCCCTTACAGAGCCTACAACATCTATTTCTTGATGAAGTCGGACGCATACATCATATACCGATTTCTTTTTTGACTTATCCGCAAGACAAACGTCTCGCATTTTTGACGACCGCAACACACATACCCGCTTTGTATGAACTGGCTCAAACTGTAGGCGCTTCAGAAAAAACGCTTTCTCGCATTTTTAAAAGAGAAACAGGACTAAGCTATCAACATTGGAAGCAAAGCTGGACGCTTGCACAAGCTGTAGAACGTCTCGCAGCACATCAGTCGCTTACCGATATCACTTATGCGCTAGGATTTTCAAGTGAAAGTGCGTTCTGCCATTTTTTTAAAAAGTGGAGCAGATATTCGCCACGTATGTATCAGCAAAACTATCTACTCAGCAAAGATTGAAATGGAGTAAGAACCTACGAAATTTAAATGTTACTTAAACATATCATCAGGTGTCGGCACAGCAAAACCAACATCAGCAACTGAATTACCATCTAAGTCGGTAAAAAGTTCTTGCCGATGACTTTTACCTTCAAAAACAGAAGGATAAGTTTGGTAGTCACGCAAGCCTTGTGCTGAAGGGCGACCTATAGCTTCTTCGAAAGTACGAGGAAAATGATTAGAACAAATCACTAAAGAGCGACAATTGCTTTTACGGTTACGAATAATAGTACTGAGCAAAGCTTGCTCTTGATCGCGCAAATTACGCTGATCATATCCCACTTCATCAAGTACCAACAAATCAACATGATAAATTTGTTCAAGAAGCTTTTTAGAGGGCTCACCACCAGACCACACATGACGCACCAGCTTTGGCCACTGGATCATAATGGCGCTATATTGGCGACGAATATATTCATGGTACAAAGCACCTGCGAGCGTGCTTTTACCACGTCCATAAGCACCTAAAAGCATCCAGCATACTCCACCACTTTTTTGATGCTCACTAATGTTTTCACAGCAAATATTGAGCACGCGAAACGCTGCTAAAAAATCTGCGTCAGGATGAGGCTGATGTAAAAAGCCTTGTACCGCTTCCATCGTCCAAGCAGGGTTGACATCTGAAGACGTAAGCGTAGCTTGAATACTTTTTTGAGTTTGTTGCTGACGCTCTCGCTTAAGCGTTGCAAAGCGTTGTGCATCTTCTCTTGCGATTGAGTCTTGCAAAGCTTGACCTGATAAGCTTTTTACGCCTCGATGCTGCATCCTCTGCTGCCACATTTGCATACTTTTTAATTGTGACTGAACCGACTTAGGATCACGACTCATATTTAGACTCCGCTTTAGCAACATGGGCAAAATCACGCTTAATTTTTTCAACCGTTTGCTGATTTAAAGCCGCATACTTAGGCTGATGACTGGTTTGAAAACCGACTTGCTCAACTTGTTCGGCTGCTGCTGTAACGGGTGCATGAGCTCTTTGATGCCTTATATGCTGAGCCAATTTTTGCGTCCACACAGAACCGGTTTCTTGTACCTCTGGACGCGCAATCCAATATACAATAAAACTTTGTAGATCTTCTTGCGATACCTTTTGATCCAGCACACCATATAATCTTAAATAATCTTGAATTTGTGGTAAAGGTTTCCAAGCTAAATTCATCGGATTTTTTTGTTGGGTGCTTTGAGGACAAAGAGGAAGTAAGACCGTCATACTCTGTGAGGTATCTTGCGCAATAATATTAAGTAATCGAGTTTGTGCCAACGCATGTAAAGCTGCAGCAATCTTTTGATGATCAGGGACACTCAATTCATCTTTAGCTCGCTCAATACCCACTTGCTTTTGGATGGCGTTAAAATCCACCTGAATTTGCGACGAGCCTGAGCGTAAAACTTGCTGCTTTAAATAAAAGGCATAAATCAAGCGTGCTAAAACCGATAAATGGCGATGCAGCTCAAACTCAGAAAACTCTTGCACATTCATAATCTTCTTCTTTTAACAAATATAAATAGCTCAAGCGCAATCCTGTTGCGCTTGTTCTTACCTTCGATCATACCTTTAGAAAGGAATATCGTCATTCCAATCATCGTTTAAGTCTGGCGTAAAAGAATTTGATTCAGCTGGCTTCTGGTTTTGTTGCATCGGTGCTGCATTTGATTTAGGTGCATTAAAACCTGATTGCGATGCTTGAGGTGTAAACTGACTTCCTTGCTGCTGACCGCCAAACCCTTGATTTTGTCCACCAAAACCTTGGTTCTGACCTTGACCTTGACCTTGACCTTGATACTGCCCCGATTGACCTTGACCACGACTGTCTAGCATTTGCATATCGTTCGCAACCACTTCAGTTGTATAGCGATCTTGTCCCGATTGATCTTGCCATTTACGTGTTTGCAAGCGACCTTCGATATAAACCTTCGAACCTTTACGCAAGTATTCACCTGCAACTTCAGCTAAACGACGATACAATACAATACGATGCCACTCGGTACGCTCTTGCTGTTGACCTTGTTGGTCTTTCCAAGACTCTGATGTGGCAACCGTGATGTTTGCCACTGCATTTTGGTTAGCCATATAGCGCACTTCTGGGTCTTGCCCTAAATTTCCCACTAAAATAACTTTATTTACACCACGACTTGCCATGAATTTCTCCAAATCTTTTGTTTATATCTAACATGATCCGACTAAAGCTTGTGCTTTACGGATATCAAATTGTTCATTTACTTTTAAATATGCTGCTTTTTCTGACGGTACAACAATGGCCTCAGCCACGCCTGTAAGCTGATTAAGTTGCTCAAGCATATGTTGGGCAGCACGTTTGTCTAGAGTGCTGGTTGTCAATGTACAGCTTTTGAGCGTTGCATCGCTTTTCATACCTTGCGTTATAACAAGCCAACAAAGTAAAAGCAATGCAATACATTGTAACACAGTATGCACGCCAAAATACTGGTAGATTGCGCCAGCTAAAAGACCACCAAAAAACGCACCTAAAAATTGACAGCTCGAATAAATCCCCATTGCTGAACCTTTGGCTCCAACAGGACAAGTTTTCGAAATCAAACTCGGTAAAGAAGCTTCTAAATAATTAAAGCCTGTAAAAAAGACAATCGTCGCTCCGGTTAAACTGATGATGTTCTGTGTGTCATAGAGCATCCACATCAATGCTGTAAAGAGCAACATAATGGCAAAACGAAACAAAGGCAACATCGCTTTATACTTCACCGCCATCAGCACCATAGGTACCATGAATAAAAGTGAAGCGACAAAAGCAGGAAAATAAAGTTTCCAGTGCGCTTCTCGAGCAAAACCTGCGTCAACAAAAGCCATAGGCAGCACGACAAATAATGCCGTAAGCAATAGATGTAAAACAAAAATACCAAAATTTAAACGTAAGAGCTGAGGATTGCGTAACATATCTTTGATTTTTTCAGGTGCTGCTACCGTATCACCAACAGGCGCTTTGGTCATAGGCGTAGGGACAACCCAAGCAACAATGCCAAGACTTATCAAAGCCAGAGCTGCTGTCATCAAAAACAATCCTGATAAACCTATGATTTGAACAAGATAAGAGCCTAAAAATAGAGACAATGCAAAGGAAAAACCGATACAAGCACCTATAGTAGCCATTACTTTAACGCGCTGTTCATCACGACTGAGATCGGCGGCCATCGCTAAAATAGCACTGGACACAGCACCCATACCTTGCAGGATACGCCCTGCAACCACACCATAGATAGAATCGGCCATAGCAGCAATGATAGAACCTAAAGCAAACACGAGAAGTCCTGCGATAATTACAGGTTTGCGCCCATATTTATCAGATAAAATACCCATTGGAATTTGTAGTAAGGCTTGCGTAAAACCATAAGCACCTATCGCCAAGCCTATCCAAAAAGGGGTCACACCTGTTAAATGTTGGCTGTACGTAGCCAATACAGGCAAAATAATGAATAAGCCCATCATTCTAAAACCAAATACACTGGCTAACGAAAGTGCCACTTTTTTCTCAAGCTTTGATAGTTTTTCGACCGTAGCCATAACCTTTTCCCAAAAGAAACTGAAACTAAGCGCATAATACCTAAAAATAAGTATTCAAGCTACTTTATCTTATGAAATAAAAAATACACTCAACTTTATCTAAATTAATCTAACTTAGTGATAAATGAAGTAAAAATTAGGATAGAATACATTTCTATGTAATAATTAAATCCAACTTGTTGCAATGGATAAATAAGTGTGTCGTGATGAATAAAATTGAAGTTCGTGGTGCACGAACCCACAACTTAAAAAATATTAACCTTAATATTCCGCGTGATCAACTCATCGTGATCACAGGCCTTTCTGGCTCAGGTAAATCCTCACTCGCTTTTGATACTTTATATGCTGAAGGGCAAAGACGCTATGTTGAATCTTTGTCTGCTTACGCACGTCAATTTTTAAGTTTAATGGAGAAGCCTGATGTCGACCATATTGAAGGTTTAAGTCCTGCAATCTCGATCGAGCAAAAATCTACATCTCATAATCCACGCTCAACTGTAGGTACAATCACCGAGGTACATGATTATCTACGCTTGCTATTTGCTCGCGTCGGAGAGCCTCGATGCCCCACACATGATGAACCTCTCACGGCACAAACGGTTTCTCAAATGGTCGATCGCGTGTTAGAGCTTGAAAGCGAGAGCAAACAGATGTTGCTTGCACCTGTTGTGCGCAACCGCAAAGGTGAACATACACAGCTGCTTGAATCTTTCCATGCACAAGGTTTTATACGTGCTCGTATTGATGGTGACTTATATGATTTATCCGATCCACCAGCTCTAGATCTACACACTAAACATACCATTGAAATTGTGATTGATCGCTTTAAAGTTCGACCTGAACTCCAACAACGTTTGGCTGAATCTTTTGAAACTGCGCTTGAACTCGCGCAAGGTATTGCTTATGTGCAATCTATGGACAACCCTCAAGATCAACCCTTAGTTTTTTCAGCTAACTTTGCTTGTCCGCAATGTGGTTACGCCATCTCTGAACTAGAGCCTCGTATTTTCTCTTTTAATAATCCAGCAGGTGCCTGCCAAACTTGTGATGGTTTAGGTATGCAGCAGTTTTTTGATGAAGAGCGTGTTATCAGCCATAGCGAATTATCTCTCGCAGGAGGCGCGATTAAAGGCTGGGATCGTCGTAGTTTCTACTATTTTCAAATGCTCAAATCGTTGAGCCAACATTATAAATTTGATATTGAAAAGCCTTATTCAAGCTTGGAAGCTAAAGTGAAAAAGAAGCTACTTTATGGTTCAGGAAAAGAAAAAATTGAGTTTCGCTATGTCAATGATCGTGGCGATGTGATCAAACGTCACCACCCTTTTGAAGGCATACTCCATAACATGGAAAGACGCTATCATGAATCTGAGTCTAATGCGGTCAGAGAAGAGTTAGCAAAGTACATGAGCACTTCAACTTGTCGTAGTTGTGATGGCGCACGCTTACGAGAAGAAGCACGTCATGTCTTTATTGATCGCATGACGTTACCTACGCTCTGCGAAATGCCTATTGCTGAGGCCCATCATTACTTTTCCACCTTACACCTTGAAGGGAAAAGAGGCCAGATTGCAGAGAAAATATTGAAGGAGATTCAAGATCGTCTTGGCTTTTTAGTCAATGTAGGTTTGAATTACTTATCTTTATCACGCTCTGCTGAAACTTTATCAGGCGGTGAAGCGCAGCGGATTCGACTTGCATCGCAAATTGGTGCTGGGCTTGTAGGCGTGATGTATGTCCTAGACGAGCCTTCAATTGGTTTGCATCAAAGAGATAACGAACGCTTACTCTCCACCTTAACCAGACTACGCGACTTAGGTAACACTGTGATTGTCGTCGAGCATGATGAAGATGCTATCCGCGAAGCGGATCATATTATTGATATTGGGCCCGGTGCTGGCGTGCATGGAGGACAAGTCATTGCTAGTGGTGTATTACAAGATATAGTCAATAACAAAGACTCTTTAACGGGACAATACCTAAGCGGTACCAAAAAGATTGAAGTACCAAAGCAACGCCATACAGCAGATCCTGAGCGTTATATTGAGATTATTGCTGCTTCGGGTAATAACTTGAAAGATGTCGATGTACAGATTCCCCTTGGTATCATGACCTGTATCACGGGAGTATCTGGATCAGGTAAATCTACGTTAATTAACGAAACGCTCTACCCTATTGCGCATGAATGGCTCAATGGTGCCTCGCCCGATAAAGTAGCACCCCATCAAAAATGCGAAGGTTTAGAACACTGCGATAAAGTTGTAGATATCGATCAAAGCCCTATTGGTCGTACCCCTCGTTCTAATCCCGCAACCTACACAGGTATTTTCACACCGATTCGAGAACTGTTTGCTCAAACACAGGAAGCTCGAGCCCGCGGTTACAAACCTGGTCGTTTCTCTTTTAATGTAAAGGGAGGACGCTGTGAAGCTTGCCAAGGTGATGGACTCATTAAAGTCGAAATGCACTTTTTACCAGATGTCTATGTTCCTTGCGATAACTGTAAAGGTAAGCGCTATAATCGCGAAACGCTGGAAGTTATCTACAAAGGTAAAAATATCCATCAGGTACTTGATATGACTGTTGAAGAGGCGCGCACCTTTTTCGATGCGATTCCTGCGGTCGCGCGTAAGCTACAAACCCTTATTGATGTAGGCTTGAGCTACATCCGCCTTGGGCAAAGTGCAACCACCTTATCAGGCGGTGAAGCGCAACGGGTTAAACTGGCAAAAGAGCTGTCTAAACGCGACACAGGAAAAACCTTATATATTCTCGATGAACCCACAACTGGGCTGCATTTTGCCGATATTCAGATGCTTCTTGATGTACTGCATCGCTTAAGAGACCAAGGTAATACCATTGTCGTCATCGAGCATAACCTCGATGTGATCAAAACTGCCGACTGGATCATTGATTTAGGCCCTGAAGGAGGCTCTGGAGGAGGGGAAATCCTAATCTGTGGTACACCGGAAACCGTTGCACAATGTGAATCATCACACACAGGGCGATTTCTTAAGCCTCTTTTAACGGTTCATCATTAGGTTTATGCTGGCTAAAATGGGTTATAGGTCAAACAATAAGCCAGCATAGTACACAATCTCTTTTATGACTTTAGTTCCTATGCTAGAATACACCGTTTGCATAGCCGAGATTATATTACACGGCGCTCTTTAGAAGTGGTAATGATATATGATTTTGGCTTTTTATTTAAATAACGATGGTTCAAAACCATTAAAAGGCTAGGTCAGATGTCATCTACAGAAGTTACTTTTCACGATTTTGGTTTATCTCCAGAAGTATTACGTGCACTCGACGATTTAGGGTATGAAACACCAACCCCTATTCAGCAAGCGAGTATCGCACCTCTTACTCAAGACAGAGATATACTAGGTCAAGCACAAACGGGAACAGGTAAAACAGCAGCATTCGCGCTTCCTTTACTGTCTCGTATCGATTATAAAGCTAAGCATGTACAAATATTAGTTCTTGCACCCACTCGTGAGTTGGCAATGCAAGTCTCTGATGCATTCAAAAGCTTTGGCAAATACGTTAAAGATTTTCATGTTCTCCCTATTTATGGTGGTCAGAGCATGGGACAGCAGCTCAGTCAGCTGCGTCGTCACCCTCAGGTTGTCGTCGGTACACCAGGACGTGTTATGGATCATATCCGTCGTGGCAGTCTTAAACTCGATAACTTACAATCTCTTGTTTTAGACGAAGCTGATGAAATGCTAAAAATGGGTTTCATCGATGATATCGAGTGGATCTTAGAGCACACACCAACAGAGCGTCAGCTTGCTCTTTTCTCTGCAACCATGCCAGATGCTATACGCCGTGTTGCGAATAAACATCTCAATAACCCAGAACATGTTAAAATTGCAGCTAAAACAACAACAGTTGAACGCATTGCGCAGAAATTTATTCAGGTGCCTCAGCATCAGAAGCTTGAAGTACTAAGCCGTATTCTCGAAGTTGAAGAAACAGATGGTATCATCATCTTCGCGCGTACACGTCAAGCTACAACCGAACTTGCTGAACAACTCGAAGCCAAAGGCTACAAAGCAGCTGCTTTGCATGGTGATATGAACCAAGCAGCTCGAGAGCAAACCATTGACGCGCTCAAGCGCGGTAAACTTGATATCGTCATTGCAACAGACGTTGCAGCACGCGGTATTGATGTACCTCGTATTGAACACGTGATCAACTACGATATTCCTTACGATGCTGAAGCTTACGTTCACCGTATTGGTCGTACCGGCCGTGCAGGCCGTAGTGGTCAAGCTTTCTTGTTCGTCACACCTCGTGAAACACGCATGTTACGCACTATCGAGAGAACAACCAACTGTCGTATGGAACCTATGAAGATGCCTAGTACGCAGCTTGTAAGTGATAAACGCTTAGAAAAGCTTGGTAAAAGCATTCAAAGTACCCTAGAGAAACAATCTCTACAGTTTGTCACCAGCTGTGCGACAAAACTGATTGAGCAGCTCGATATTTCTGCTGAACAGCTTGCCGTTGCTTTGTTACAACAAGTTCAGCAAGCACGTCCACTTGAAGTCAAAGACTTACCTATGGGACGCGAAAAGCGTGAGTATTCTGATCGCAATGATCGCAATGATCGCAATGGTCGCGACCGTGATCGCAATAAGCGTGGTCGTTCGACGCCTGCTCACTTTGGCCAACCTTCACCTTTGAAAGACGCTCCTGATGTTGTGATGAAGCGCTATCAAATTGATGTAGGTCGTCAGCATCAAGTCAGCGTAGGTAACATCGTCGGCGCTATCGCTAACGAAGCGAATATTGAAAGCCGTTTTATTGGCCATATCAAGCTTTATGATGAAGTCACTACAGTTGACTTACCAGAAGGTATGCCTAAAGATGTGATGCATATTCTATCTAAAGTACGTGTGTGCGGACAAAAACTAAACATTCGTGAAGCCAGCTCAGAAGGCTTTAAGCATGACGCACCACGTCGCCCTCGTCGCGATGGACGTAAAGAGCAGCGTAGATAAAAATGACCTGTTGATACCTATCGATGAGAATAAAAAGGGAGCCTACGCTCCCTTTTTTCTTACTTTTTGCTTATACTCTTGCATCCTAAACGCCCTACTACTCTTAGTGCTTAGATCAAAAATATGATGTGGAGCCCTCATTCTTTTTTTTAAATTGTGGCTAAAGACTATGATGCCACAACCCACACGCATTTTATTTCTCTCAAAGAGATCTTATCCCAAGACATCGATGCACCAAAACAAGTGATAGCTACTTCTGGGCGACCTTATCAACCACAGGGTTGCGCTCAATAGTTGCCATAGCAAAATCTTGAGGGCCAAAATGTTTCACCACCCACACATAAAGACGACGAAGAGGAAAACGCAATGCATGGAGCTGATCATAAAATACTTCAATGACCTGACGCTTTGTAAATGGCAAATCATAACGAAATTGACAAAGTACATCATGCACTAAGCTTGCATGATACGTCCAAGGTCTTCCATAACGCAGAGCGCCATCGGGTGTACCTAGGGTACCTACACCTAAGATATACATCTTGGGTGAACAACCATCCCATGCATAATTTTTATGAATGGTTAATGTACCTTTTTCAATCGTAAACCACTGATGTTGTAATGAAACCCCTTCAAAGTTTTTATGTTGATAACTCCAATTTTGCTCTAATATATAGCGATAAACCCGCATCTGAATTCCTTAGTCATCCTAGACGAACCTTACACCTGCTGCATAAGACTATAAAATTTTTTTACCTGTTCATGTTGAAAGAAAAAACGCTTCTGTAAACCTATTCTTTCTTGTGCACTTTATCTTGCGATAAAAGCTTGTTATATAACATACAGAAATAAAAATATTCTCACAATATGATCAAAATTGAAAGATGAAAAGAAGAAACCATTTGATCAAAAAAAACACAAAAATAAGATTGATGTTTTTCCAAAGAGAAGTCACTGCCTGATTCGATAAGATGATGTCTAACAATGCACCACTTAGTACAACATAGAGATAAAAATGCCATACATCTATTTTAAAATAGAGTAAACTAAGCCAAAAAGGAGTTTCGATGTCTCTCGCGGCTTACCTTCAACGATGGCAAACCCTTAAACCCAACCGCTCAGGTGATCAGGTCAGCCCTCATAAAATGTGTTTACTTTATGCTGTTATCGATCTGATTGAACAAGGTCTCATCAAAAACAATCGTATTGTATTCAATGCCGCATTATGTGCAAGATTTACCTACTACTTTGATCAATTGAAAACATCTCGCTGTCGTAATGCCCCGCATTTACCTTTTTATTACTTACGTTCGTCTGGCTTTTGGCATCTGCACACTTATCCTGATCAAGAACAAGCATGGAGCAATTTAAGTAGCCCAAGCTCACGTCAACTCATGAAGATTGTAGCCTACGCGTATTTTGATGCGCCATTGTTTGCTTTACTCCAAAGTCAACCACATCGCATGTATTTCAGACAAGCTTTGAGTGCAAATTTTAATCTCTCTACACAGTCTCATATAGAGCAAACATTTGAAGCGCATCATGTTGTGACTGAAAAAGCAGTCAGCACTTATCAGCGTATAGGTCAAGATCAATTTCGCCAACGATTAATAGATTACTGGCAAAAGTGTGCTGTAACGCACTGCTCACAAAAAGAGCTCCTAATCGCGTCACATATCAAGCCTTGGCGTTATGCAAATGATCAGGAACGCTTAGATACTTTCAATGGTATTTTATTGATGCCACACATAGATAAAGCTTTTGACTTAGGTTATATCTCTTTTGATACAAAGGGTAAAGTACTCATGTCAAACCAGCTTAAAATGCATCATAGCTTAGGTTTACACCCTCAAATACATATTCCCTTTACCGACCAACATCAACATTATTTACACTTTCATAGAAAATACTGTTATCGTGCTTAACATCTGTTGTTTTCTGTTTTAAATCTGAAGATAAAGTGATATATCGTTCTTATCTCTATTTTTTTATGGTAAGTTAGAGATGTGCAATAAGAGTGAATGTAGGCGATACATCTTACTCAAATTGACATCACTATATTCATATTTGTAAAAAGGAGTTTGTGATGACTGTATCTATAAACGAAAATAACGCACCTATTGAAGTGCATCAACAAAGCGAAACCACTGAACTTTCTTCAACAGAACAAGACATAAAGCCAGTGATGAATGTCAAGGTGGGTACCTCGCCTTCACATTTAATCTTCGGAAATCAGGAAGTACACATAAACATGAAACCTATTCGTGATTTAACGCAAAATGTTGAACATCTCCACACATATACTCAGCAACTTTTCAAAAATCTCCAAGAGCTCTCTGGTCATTTAGTTCAAACGATAAGTAGCTTTGGTGAGCTTGAATTGGGCAACTTGCAGCTCGATACAACACAGCTTGAAAGCTATCAGCCAAGCTGTCCTCTATCGATAAGCGGGTCAACCAACACATAGAAAACTTCTATACAAGCGATATCTATAGAGATATCGCTTCTTATCTTGCATAGCATGTTGTTCTGCTCATTATGTAAAAAACTCAACTTGGATGAACTCCTTCATTTTTTAGCAGTCTTACCTTAACAGTGTGATCATACCGAAGGCTCGATGAACATCTAGCTTTGATAATAAAAAGTAGAAATAACCCATGCAATTTTTTAGGATTTATAAAGTGCCAAAATACTTATATTACGTTTTATCTATGATTTTTGTATTTTTTTCTTTATCGGCTTGTCAAGACACACCCAAAAACATCACAGCAACCGTTATCAATCTGTCCAGTAAAAATGTTATTGGTACGATTCATATCAAAGAGACAAAATATGGACTCATTTTTCAACCTTCGATAACTGATCCTCATATCCAACAAGGTCTGCATGGCTTTCATGTTCATATGGGATCAAGTTGCGCGCAGCAGGGACAAGCAGCCGGCAAGCACTTTAATAAAAATAAAACAATACACGCTGCAAACTGGTATGAAGAAAGTCATGCCGGAGATCTACCGAATTTATATTTTGACAAAAATGGGCATGCTAACTTACCGGTACTTTCAAATAGGCTGCAACTACAAGACATTCAAGGTAAGTCACTGATCATTCATGACCACACAGACAGCTATACAAACCATACTCATGGAAGTGGTGGAGGAAAGCGTATTGCTTGTGCCATCATAGCTCAAGTTACTTCTATTTAGCTTTAACTTTTATGGATCAATATTTCTCTTCCAGAGATATGGTAGCGATAACATCTAGAGCATAAAACAAGCTATCGCTTATTGTATAAAAACACTGCTTTTTTGTTTCTAATATGTTAGTTTTCATTTTATTATTGTTACCACATGCAACTATATCTTTCTTGTTACGATTAAAAAAGATAAATTGTCTCATCATGGAAAGATGAATCATTACATCAAAAACAAAAGGAGATTGGCTTTAATGTTTGCGATTGATCGTAGCAGCTATCGTGCAACAAGTAATTATAATTGCAGAATTAGGTTTCTAGTACTCCATTACACATCTGTTGATTTTGTTAACTCTATTAAAAAATTAACAGGAAATTATATAAGTTCTCATTATCTCATACCCGATCCAAGTGATCCTTCTTACCAAGCAGAGGGATTTAAAGAAGTCAAAATATTTGAGCTTGTAGATGAGTCTCAACGCGCATGGCATGCGGGTATCAGCGCTTGGCAAAAAAGAACACATATCAATGACACATCCATTGGTATAGAGCTGGTCAACCAAAGCTCAATGCACCGAAAGAGTCTTCACTTTCAACCCTTTCATGAAGAACAAATTCAGGCACTTATTCATCTCTGTCATGATATATTGCAAAGGCATCCCGACATTGAGTCTCATCGTGTGATAGCGCACAGTGATATTGCTATAGGACGTAAGTTTGATCCTGGGGCACTTTTTCCTTGGAAACTGCTTTATGATGCAGGTATTGGCGCATGGTACGACAAGGAGACCCAAAGTAGTTACATGAGCAAGTTCAAGAGGGATCCTCCGAGTCAACAAGAATGTTTGCAGCGTTTACAGCGTTATGGCTACACTTCTCCTTCGCAACATCTTGATATAAAGGCTTATGAACAGCTAGTTATGGCCTTTCAAATGCACTTTAGGCCTCATCTTTATCATGGTCATATGGATACAGAGACAGCGTCGATTCTGTTTGCCCTCACTGACAAATATTGCTGATTCAAGCGCCAAGCTCTAGGAATACATCTCGTTACAACGTAATGAAGATGTATTTCAAGATTCTGTGCATATGGGGTCAAATAAGCAACGGAGTTTAAATCCTTTTAAACTCTCATACCGAGATACCGTGCTTTAAGAAACAAGGCTACATCCAACCTTAATGAAACTGAGTCAACCCTAAAACATTAGGGCGTAATACACTTTATTTAATCGAGTAAAAACATGCATAGGACCATAATAATGAGGTAATAGTCCATAATAAAATCAATCATAAAACCTGATTCCCTTCAAAAGAGCGAATAACCTATTCTCCCGTGCAGTCCAGATCCTTTTTGATATAAAGCCAATCCTTGGCTACCTAAAATCCCTCTCTAATGGGGCACCGTGCGGACTGCTGGTGCTTAGTAACGACTTTATCAAGTCACTATATTTTATGTTACGGAAAGTGGCAGTCATTGGATCATCTATCTACACTTATATTTTGCTTAACATATTGAATATAAAAATAAAATGAAAAACAACCCAAGGCATAATGTACCGATAAAGTACTTTAATTCCTCTACGATTGAACTCTCTGCGCCTTTTTTGTGGCTACAAAAAGGTTGGGAAGACTTATGTAAAATACCTTATTTAAGCTGCTTTATAGGATTATGTTTTAGCTTACTTATACTCACAGCAAGCTATATCGTATTTCGATTTGGGGCACTGATGATCCTCCCCTCTTGTATATTTTTAGCTTGGGTAACACCCTTGCTTACCTATTTGCTCTATCATATTTCATGGTCGATGACACAAGGTCACACACCTTCTTTGTTTATGTTCTGTATTGTACTCAAACGCTATCTCATTCAATCAACTTGGGTTGCTGTCTTACTCAGCATCATTTTACTCTTTTGGATGCGTATAGAAGGTATACTCTATGCTCTCTATCCTGAAAGTACTCCGACATGGCAAAATCTGATGCTCTTTCTGACTGTAGGAAGCTTTATTGGTGCGCTTCTTGCCGCAATAACCTTTATGCTGCTGGTTTTTACTCCACAGATACTTATGGAGCACGATGTGGATCTGGTCACCGCACTCTATAGCAGTTTAAAGGCGATACAAAAAAATAAGTTGGTGATGTGTCTGTGGGCATGCTTGATAGGTTCAGGTCTTATGCTAGGTTTGGTAACACTGGGCTTTGCTTTTATTATACTCATGCCTTTGTACAGCTATGCGAGCTGGCATGCCTATCAAGGCGCTTTAAATATGAATGCCAACACTGAGCAAGGCGTCTGCGCCTAAAATCAAGGTATAAAAAAGATCTCCACAGTAGAGATCTTTTTCGATGCAACACATCTTATGTCTAATGTGTTGTAATACGGGCAAATTTCCTTTTACCTACTTGATATACAGCCGTGATGTGCTCTTGCACAACATGCTTAGGATCATTGATCTTTTCACCTTCAATTTTAACCGCACCTTGCTTAATCATACGCATCGCTTCAGAGGTTGAACTCACCAACTGTACTTCTTTAAGCAACTGTGCCAACCCCATTCCCGTGGCGACTTCAACTGTAAATTCAGGCATTTCATCGGGAAGAGCGCCTTTTTGAAATCGTGCAATAAACTGTTGTTCTGCTGCATCTGCGCTAGCTTGGTCATGAAAGCGTGCAATGAGCTCTTTAGCAAGACGTATCTTGATATCCCTTGGGTTTGTACCTTGATCTACCTCTTGCTTAAAGCCTTCAATCTCCTCTAAAGAGCAAGCAGAGAGCAATTCATAATATGACCACATCAGTTCATCAGAAATAGACATGAGCTTGCCAAACATCTCATCAGGGCTATCATTAACCGCGATATAGTTATTTTGCGATTTAGACATCTTTTTAACGCCATCTAGCCCAACCAAAAGAGGCAAAGTAATGATAGACTGAGGCTTTTGCTGCTCTGCTTTTTGTAATTCGCGCCCCATGAGCAGATTAAACTTTTGATCTGTACCACCGAGCTCCACATCAGCTTTCAGTGCAACTGAGTCATAGCCTTGTAAGAGAGGATATAAAAACTCATGAATCGCGATAGGAGTGCCCCCAGCATAACGCTTTTTGAAGTCATCTCGCTCTAGCATACGGGCAACCGTCTGCTGCGCAGCAAGGCGAATCATACCTGTTGCTCCAAGTTTTTCTAACCACTTAGAATTGAACTGAATCTCAGTTTTTTCAGGATCAAGAATCTTAAACACCTGATCCGTATAGGTTTGCGCATTTTCTATAACTTGCTCACGGGTTAAAGGAGGACGTGTTGTGTTTTTACCTGAAGGATCTCCGACCATCGCGGTAAAGTCACCAATCAAAAAAATCACTTTATGTCCCAGTTGCTGAAACTGACGTAATTTGTTTAAAATAACCGTGTGCCCTAGATGAATATCTGGTGCAGTGGGATCAGCTCCGAATTTGATGACCAGTGGACGCTCTTCTTTGAGCTTTTCAAGAAGTTCTTCTTCAACTAGAATTTCATCAGTACCCCGACGAATTTCTGCAAATATTTTTTGTAAGTCTGTCATACTGCTGCTTGTTCCTCAAAGGGCTATCACACATAAAAATAAAGTATAATTTTACTGATTCACCCAAATAAAATAAAGAGTATTTCAAACGATTATGAAGAATCGACGAATAAAAAGAAACCTATTATGCGAAATGTAGCAACATTTTTTCAGTTATTACCTTATAAACACCAGAAAATACTCAGTGCTCTGGGTTTTATTATGTTGGCTTTTTTTGTGATTCCTTTTGACTACCTTGCTCTGACCGAGCAAAATCAAGAGCTACAAGCAAATAAGCGCTATAAGGTTGCACTTCCAGACAATTTTGTCGAAGAACAAGAAATCCGTCAAAAAAAATATGCCTATCATAACCCGCTCTTTAAATCCCTTTCTTCATGGGTAAATCCAATCAATCATGTTGAAATAGATGAAGAGCTCACAGTCAGGCCTGGAGATTCACTCTCTAGCTTATTTAAAAAATATAATTTAAGCACGCAAGATGCCTTTGCAATTATGCAACTCCCTAAAGCAAAGCGCACACTCAGAAGAGTCATGCCCGGTGACAAGATTCAGGTCATCCATACAGATAACCAGCTCGTATTACAGCTACGTTATCACTTCAGTTCCTACAAAGAGTTAATTATTGAGCGTACATCAACAGGTTTTAAAGAGCGTGTTGCTGAGCGTCAAATTGAAAAACGTTCACATTTTTATGGTGCGACTATCAAAGATAACTTCTGGAATGCCGCAACTAAAGCGGGCTTAGCACCTGCGCAAATCATGGATGTTGCAAACTTATTTGGCTGGGATATTGATTTTGCTCTTGATATCCGCGCTGGAGATTCGTTTAGTGTAATGTATGAAGAAAAATATACGGGCGGTTTTTTTCTCGAACATGGACATATTATTGCTGCTGAGTTTATTAATCAAAACAAATACTATAAAGCAGTTCGCTATCAAGATGGTGAATACTATAACGAAAAGGGACGAAGTATGCGTAAAGCCTTTCTTCGCTCTCCTGTAGACTTTACTCGGGTGAGTTCAGGCTTTAGTTTACGCCGCTTACATCCAGTTACAGGCCGCATCAGACCCCATCGCGGCGTAGATTACGCAGCACCTATTGGCACACCTATTAAAGCCGCAGGAAATGGCCGCATTATTGCGTCAAGTTACAATGCTTATAATGGTCATTATATTTTTATCAAGCATAACCGAACTTATACCACCAAGTACTTACACTTAAATCGACGCTATTTGAAAAAAGGCGCTTATGTAAAACAAGGGCAGATTATAGGCACAGTTGGACGTACAGGGCGTGCTACAGGCCCTCATCTGCATTATGAGTTTATCGTCAATGGGCGTCATCGTAATCCAAGAACGGTAAGGTTACCTAAATCAAAGCCCATACATGTCAAAGAAAAGAAAAAGTTTTCAAAAATATCTGTAGAGCTTTTTGATCAACTAAAACATCACAAGCAGGTGCAACTAACCTATTATGAGTAACTCTAAACCTTATTATATTGGACTCATGTCTGGAACCAGTATGGATGGCATTGATGCTGCGTTGGTTGAATTTGATCAAGAGACTTTACGGGTTATTGCATACCATGAAGAAGAATTGCCCTCTCACTTATTGAAACAGCTTCACCGCCTGTGTTTACCCGGTGAGAATGAAATCAATATGCTTGGCAAGTGTCATAGGCAATTGGGGCAACTTTTTGCCCAAGCCACATTAAATTTACTCAAGCATGCCCATGTTGATTCTAAACAAGTGCAAGCTATAGGTAGTCATGGCCAAACGATTCGTCACATGCCTCATGGAAACTTAGGCTTCTCACTTCAGGTTGGTGATCCACACACTATTGCAAGTGAAACAGGTATCGATGTCATTGCTGATTTTAGAGGAAAAGATATTGCTCTAGGTGGAGAAGGTGCACCTCTTGTGCCTGCTTTTCATCAAGCCTTATTTGCTCAAAAAAATAAAATACGTCTTCTCATAAATATTGGTGGTATCGCTAATATCACTTACTTAAATGGTACAAAAGAAGTCATAGGATTTGATAGTGGTCCAGGTAATACATTGCTCGATGCATGGTCACGAGAAGTGCACAACAAAGCTTTTGATGAACAGGGCGCATTTGCTGCACAAGGTCAGCCTTGCACGGCACTTTTGGATCATATGTGCCAGCATACTTTTTTTAAACAAGACATACCTAAAAGTACGGGTCGAGAATTATTTAATACTGCGTGGCTGAAGCAGCAACTGTCACACTTTCAACACCTGTCTGATCAAGATGTTCAAGCGACCTTGCTTGCCTTCACCTCCCGCACCATTGCAGAAGCTGTGCTCAAGATCACGCCCAAAGGAGATGTTTTTATTTGTGGTGGCGGCGCCTTAAACCCTGTTTTAATGAATACACTACAACAGGATTTACCTCACTTTCAAGTGCAGCCTACAGACGCTTTAGGTTTGCCTGCACAACAAGTGGAGGCGGTTGCCTTTGCTTGGCTTGCTAAGCAATTCAAAGAGAAAAATCCGACCAGTTTACCTCAAGTGACAGGAAGTCGACGAGAGGCGATACTCGGTGCTTATTATCCAGCAGATTAAACCGTAAAGGATGCACCACAACCACAAGTTGTCGTAGCATTAGGGTTACTCACAAAAAAGCGAGAGCCTTGTAATCCTGAAGTGTAATCGACTTCTCCTCCCACTAAATACTGTAGACTCATAGGGTCGACCACCAGCTTTACGCCATTTTTCTCAATGACGGAGTCGCCTTCATTGACTTTCTCGTCAAAGGTAAAACCATACTGAAAACCTGAACAACCACCGCCTGTAACGTAAACACGCAGCTTGAGCTCAAAATTTTCTTCTTCTTCTAATAACTGTTTTACTTGCTGCGCTGCAGCATCAGTAAAAGCAAGCGGAATGACTGCTTCTGACATGACATATCTCATCACTAATACAATAATCGTTGAATTATCAACGAATAAGACTGCATATTCAAGCAAAATCTACATCAAGAGGCTATTTAGGCTCTACGACAAGAACATCTTTGACTCTCCATTCACGAAATGCAGATTTAGCTTTACGCCATTTGTTTCCTGGTACTTCAACCTTGACCGAAATACGTTCTAAATTAAAGTTCTCAGGTAAAGTCACTTCGCCTAATAGTTCTTGATAATAGCGGAAGCTAAACTGTGATAGTTTTCTTTTAGTTTGAATCTCTTTCAAATCATAAATGATCCGCTTTTCGTCTTTGATGCCAATCCATTTGACTTGGTAGCGTCCAGAGACCTTCTCTCGTCGTCTATCAAACTGAGAAAGCATCAAAGAAAATTGATAATTACGCTTAAGTTGTGTTGGGAAAACCTTAAAATCTTTGATGTACACACCTTTCACATTCGATTCCGGCGCTAATACACTTTTAAAAAATACATTCTCGTTAAATAAATCAGCGCTTTTAGCTATTTCTTTTTTGAGTTCTACTTTCAATTTATCTTGTTTTTCTTTTACAATCTGTAGCTCTAATGTTTCACGTGCGAGCGCATTCATACTCTCAGCTAATTCTTCTGATTTAAGTTGGTAGCGCTCTTGATAGTATGCCGTCCTGTCTAGAGCACGACTACATTCATGTTCCTTTACAAAGCCTCCAACTATATAAGCAAAAAGCAACATCATGAGCTGAAAAAGTCCTCGAGGACGATATCTACGCTCAATCCGCTTGATGCGATGTATAGCTAAGGAAACACTTTTCATAAATCCTTCTTCACCTTCATAGCAGATGCACTACAGTACGATTAGATCTATCGACAATTGATAAAATAAAATGAATGCATTTTGCAAAAAGTGATATTTTGTAAGATGCCCTACTCATTATATGGTTATCTCTATGCATTTTTTGCACCGACTCGCTCTCTATCTATTTCGTCTTAGATTTGAGGCTGTTTTTACTTCAAAATATCTTGATCATACTCTGGATATCAAACCAAACCAGTATGTGACATGCATCACAAAAACACCGGAATAACACAAACCACAGATCAATAAACATGATCTAGATCTCAATATGAAGGGAAATGCGCTTTTTTTATAAAAGTAAATCCTGCCTTGATTTTATAAAAAGCTTAATTTTGATATCATAGACACCATTCAAACTCAGTAGAGTTAGACTGCTCACCCGCACTATTTTTCGATAAGCAACAATCTAAGGATAAGGTATGAAACAATCACAAAGTTTATTCGAACGCGCTCAATCTTTTATTCCCGGTGGCGTAAACTCTCCCGTACGTGCTTTTCGAGGTGTTGGTGGCTCACCTCTGTTCATAGAAAAAGCACATGGACCTTATATCTATGACGCCGACAAAAACCGTTACCTTGATTATGTTGGCTCTTGGGGCCCTATGATTTTGGGACATAATCACCCTGAGATCAAACAAGCCGTGATTGATGCCGCTCAAAATGGTTTATCTTTCGGCGCACCCACAGCACTTGAAACTCAGATGGCACAGAAGGTATGCGAGCTTTTACCTTCCATAGAGCGCGTCCGTATGGTCTCGTCAGGTACAGAAGCAACGATGAGTGCCATTCGCTTGGCTCGAGGTTACACACAGCGTGATAAAATCATTAAATTTGAAGGTTGTTATCATGGCCATGCTGACAGTCTACTCGTGAAAGCAGGTTCAGGTGCTCTCACTTTCGGCAAGCCAAGCTCTGCTGGCATACCCGAAGACTTTGCTCGCCACACTTTAACTGCAACTTTTAATGATCTCAGCTCAGTCGAGCAGATATTTAAAACGTATCCTGATGAGATTGCCGGACTGATTATCGAACCTATTGCAGGTAATATGAATTGTATTCCTCCAACAGAAGGTTTTCTTCAAGGCGTACGCGCGCTTTGTGACCGCTACCAAAGTGTTCTGATTTTTGATGAAGTCATGACAGGGTTTCGTGTTGCTCGCGGCGGTGCTCAGAATTTATATGGCATAAAGCCTGATCTCACTTGCTTGGGAAAAATTATTGGTGGTGGACTACCCGTTGGTGCTTTCGGTGGTAAAAAAGAGATCATGGCGCATCTTGCACCCGAAGGCGGTGTATATCAAGCAGGTACGCTTTCAGGTAACCCTGTGGCTATGTCAGCAGGCTTGAAACAACTTGAACTGCTCAGTGCGCCAGGTGTATACGAGACTTTAACTGAACGTACAAAACAACTAGCATTAGGTTTAAAAGAAATAGCACAAGCACAGCATATTCCTTTAGCGGTACATCATGTAGGTGCAATGTTTGGATTCTTTTTCACAACCGAGCCTGAAATCACACAATATAGCCAAGTCAGTCAATGTAATATGAAGCACTTCCAAGCCTTTTATCACGGCATGCTCAAGCAAGGCATTTACTTTGCTCCGAGTGCGTACGAAGCCAGCTTTTTATCTTTGGCACACACACAAGAACATATTCAGCATACTTTGGATACTGCACGCTCTGTATTCCAAACGCTGGCAAAACAAACTTAATACAACCGACTGGAGTGACTTGATGATCATGAAGTCACTCCATAGATTATCTAACTAATTGAGAGAGCAATTTACCTTGTTGTACAAATTTTTTAATAAACACGCTTATATTACCACTCTATCAAGCATGCTACTGTGCATTCCTTGTTTTATCTTTGAAAAGCCTGAGTTGAGCCTTGCTTATTCCATTGCCATTGTTGGTTATTGGATGGGTGATACAGGGACAATGAAGTTACAGCGTCAAAAATATTGGTTACTCCTTAATATATATCTTCTTTTTTGTAGTGGCTTGATTGCTATTGCAGGTGAGAGTACACCTTTATTAACCATTTTCTTAGGATTGATAGGATTTATCTTTACAGGTATCAGTGCTTTTGGAGCGCGCTCAGGTACTTTGGGCTATGGCTGTTTATTCTTAATGACTTCTGTATTGCTTTTAATGGAATCAGGCCAATCTGTGTGGGAAGCGACAATCAATTTAATGATAGGCGGTCTGTCTTATCATATCTGTCAAACCCTTGCCGATATTTTCTTACCTCATCAAAGTGAGCGTGAAGTACTACAACGAGCTTACGCAACTTTAGGCCGCAAAATAAAGTTGCATGCGCACCCTTTAAACAATCCGATATCTCAAGAAAAACAGTTCGTTCAAACCGCTAAACTGCGCTCTGATATTTTAGATGATCTCAAGCTGCTCGAAAACAAACTCCGTTACAAACATCATGAAGGCATACTTAAGCCACGTCATGCTAAGCTGTTTCATAAGCTTTATACGCTCAAACACATCACCCGCCGCTCACGATTGTTAACTTTTGTACCTACAGAAGAGTTTAAACAAGCATGCGCACATTGGCTCCAAGAGATTGCACAAGCAAGCACAGATGTTGCGCACCTTATTCAAAATAAACCCGGAGTGAAGCCCGATTTTGAGGCTTTAATCAACTATCAAGTCCCTTCGCAACACGCACAAGAAGCGCAGAGAGCCCAAGAGTTTATTCATCATTTACAATGGATCTTAACTCAACATGAACAAAACCAAGATATCAAAGCTACACCAACTGATACAGCACAAGATAAAAGCGACTCAGATCGTATCAATAAATATCTAGAAACTTTGCGCTTACATGCAGACTGGAAGTCGATGACGTTCAGACATGCTCTACGCGTTGGTTTATGCATGAGTCTTGGCTTTATGATCACGGATTACTTCAACTTACACAGCTATGCGTGGACTCTCATGACGATTATCTTAGTCCTTAGAGCACAATTGAGTATGACGTGGAAACGATTTAGAGAGCGTCTTTTTGGTACGGTCTTAGGTCTGTTATCTTTTATGGTGTTCTTATGGATTGAACCTTCTAAGCTCCAATGTATGATTTTATTTTTTATTGCAACGTTTGGCTTTTATCAATTTGCAATCAAAAATTATGGCTTTGCGGTATGTTTTATCACCTTAATGATTTTTTCTGGCTATATGATTATGGGAGCAGAAGAGAACTTATTCTTGCTCCGCTCAGAAAATACCTTACTGGGTATCGTGCTGCCGATTTTATTCATGATTTTAATCCGCCAACCGAGACAATTTCATTCTTTTCATGAGCAATTTGATCATACTATCGAAAGTTACAAAAGATTCATTCAAGGCTTATTAACGCGTCAAAATGATGATGCTCTATGCGAACAGCTTTATCTTGCTGTCCAAAAAGATGCTCAGCTTTTTAATAGTTGGCAATTGCTTCTTATGGAACCCAAACATCATGTTAAAAAAGCGCAAGATATGTTGAACTTCTCCATGCACTCAAATCAACTGTTGAGAGAACTCACATCGATTCAGCAGCAAGATGATCACAACATGAATGCTTTGAAAAAGTGCTTAGAAATCTTAGAGCGTTTGCAGCAAGAGTTAAAAAAGAAACCCATTTTTGACATCTCACCGCATATCATACGGCACTTTAAATCGATGCATCTTTATATACAACAGTAGGTGACAACTGATTACTTTAGTTATGCACTCTATGAGATCAAGTTTAAAGCTGTTGTTTTGCTTGAATGTGGCACATAATTTGCTCATTGATAAAAGTTTACCTAAATAGAAAGTGATACAGCACAATATGTAAAATTTATCTTGAGAAATAGATAACGTTGACTTTTCACTTTAAAATGTTCTGTTATCGCCAAAAAGTTTGCATCTACGCGCTAAATCTGATATAGATACGGCCGCTAGTAAACTCCAATGGCGTAATAAACATATTTTTAACAGGAGAAATGAGATGCCAGCAGGCAAAAATAAAATCGGTATTATGGCTATTGCAGGTATCGAGCCGTATCAAGAGAAACCAGGTGAAGAGTATATGAATGAAGCGCAGCAAAAGCACTTCAAAACATTGCTCGATGCTTGGCGCAATCAACTCAGGGAAGAAGTCGACCGCACAGTGCATCATATGAAAGATGAAGCAGCAAACTTCCCTGATCCTGTCGACCGTGCAGCGCAAGAAGAAGAATTTAGTCTTGAACTACGCACTCGAGATCGCGAAAGAAAACTCATCAAAAAAATAGAATCTACACTTCAAAAAATAGAAGATGATGACTTCGGCTTTTGCGAGACTTGTGGCATTGAGATAGGTATTCGACGTTTAGAGGCTAGACCTACAGCAAATCAGTGCATAGATTGCAAAACACTTTCTGAATTAAAAGAAAAGCAACTCGCAGGCTAGGTAACTTAATAGAATAACAGCGCATCATATAGCGCTGTTATTCTGAAATAGAACATATTCACGTACTTATGGAAACAAGTATCACATCTTATACGGGACGATTTGCTCCCTCTCCTTCTGGTCATCTTCACTTTGGTTCTCTTGTTACAGCCTTAGGCTCTTATCTCAGAGCGAAATCTCAGCAAGGTAAATGGCTTGTACGTATGGAAGATCTTGATCCACCTCGAGAGATGCAAGGTGCCACCAAGCATATTTTACAAACTTTAGAAGACTTTGGTCTAAATTGGGATGGTGAGGTGCTCTATCAAAGCCAGCGTCACGAAGCCTATCAACATCTTCTTGATGCTTGGTTAAGCTCTGATCAAGCTTACTATTGTTCCTGTACACGTAAACGAATTACCGAACTTGGCGGTATATACGACGGATACTGCCACCATAAAAACGTATCAGAGAAACACAGTGCAATTCGGCTCGTCAACACAGAACAACAAACGCTATTTTATGACGAGCTTCTAGGCGAAATACATGTCCCGAAGGACTTTGCCAGCGAAGACTATATACTCAAAAGACGAGATGGACTGTATGCTTATCAACTGGCTGTTGTGGCTGACGATGCAGCACAAGGGATCACAGAAGTGGTACGTGGTTCAGACCTGCTTACATCAAGCATGCATCAACACACTTTATTTGGTAAATTAAAAACTCAGGCTCCCAAATGGTTGCACCTACCTCTTGTGGTTTCACCTGACGGTAGAAAACTTTCGAAGCAAAACCATGCAGAGCCTCTTGATCGTATGCAGCCCAAGCCTCTTTTAATCAAGGCGCTTGCGGTGTTAAATCAACCTACATCTCCTGATTTACTCGATTTTGATTTAGAATCACTACTACACTATGCAGTAAAGCATTTCGACATGACTTTAATCCCAAAAAGTAATCAAACTCAGCGGCAAAATTAGAGCTTTCAGGTGAATTCATATATGATAGGCAGAAAAATAGGTTAAATAATTGAGGTGATTTATTTTTAATCGAATTAATGCGTTTTATCGACAGCTCATGCATAAGAAGACTTATACACTGGATGTCATTCCACGCACACAACATGATATTTCAAGGCAAGATTTAGATCCTAATGCTTTGAAAGTTTTACTTCGCTTAAATAAAGCTGGTTTTGACGCCTACCTTGTCGGTGGCTGCATTCGAGATATTCTTTTAGGTTTTGAGCCCAAAGACTTCGATATTGCAACCAATGCTCGTCCAGAGCAAGTGCGTAAACTTTTTAATAACTGTCGCCTTGTGGGTCGCCGATTTAGACTGGCACATATTTTATTTCATAAAGATATTATCGAAGTAGCAACCCTTAGAGGACATCATCAAGATGCATCACCTCATGCAAAAATTAATCAATCTGGTCGTGTATTACGTGATAATGTCTACGGTAGTATTGATGAAGATGCTGAACGTCGTGATTTTACCGTCAATGCGATTTACTATGATATCAAAGATGACTCTCTCCGATGCTTAAGTCAAACGGTTGACGACTTAAACAGTCGTGTGATACGCCTAATTGGAGACCCAAAAACACGATATAAAGAAGATCCTGTACGTATGCTCCGAGCTGTTCGCTTTGCCAACAAACTAGACATGAAGCTCGATACAAAAACCGCACAACCTATCAAGAAGCTCGCACCATTACTTCAAGATATACATCCTTCTCGACTCTATGACGAAGTCGCAAAGTTAATGTTTACCGGATATGCGCAGAACAACACACAGATGCTACAAAAATATAAGTTGTTTGAACACTTGTTTCCTTTGCTCACATCACAAGTACAGGCCAAAGCACATAATCGTACTCAAAAAGCTTTATCGCATATTGTCGAACGCCTTGATCAAGAATCTGCGTCAGGTAAGCGCATCTCACATAGCACTTTTTACAGTCAGATCTTATGGTTCCCACTTCTAGAGCGTATTGATGATATTCGAACTGAAAGTAGCTTATCACAATTTGATGCCATGAATGTCGCGATGAGCGATATCTTTGAACAACACAATAAGAGCGCAAGTATTCCTAAGCGTTGCAGCAATATTATTCGGGAAGTATGGCTGCTCCAGTTGAGGTTTGAAAAAAATAAAAATATACGTGCTTTTAAAATAGAAGAGCACCTCTATTTTGAAAAAGCCTTGGAGTTACTTAAATTCCGTACACAGGTTGAAGATAAAAAATTACTCAGCACACTCAAATGGTGGCAAGACTTCACACAAGCCGATCAAGCTAAGAAAAAAAGTATGGCACAGCAACACAATAAAAAACGTCGTTATAAAAAACGCTCTTCCAAAAAGGATGCCGCGTCATCGTAACTTGTTATATTGCTCTGGGATCAAATATGCATGATCCAGAATACCAATTGCGTGAAGCAGTAATAGCGCTCAAGTCACTTCCCCATACACAGCTTATAGCTCAATCTACATGGATCTGGTCTAAGCCTGTTGGGGATGTGATTCAGGCTGATTTTTTGAATGGTGTGGTTGCCATTCAAACATCGTTACAGCCTTTAGAGCTTCTTGATGCTCTACAAGCCATTGAACACCAGCAAGGGCGGGTGCGTACCGTACACTGGGGGCCGAGAACTTTGGATTTAGATTTGCTGCTCTATGGACAAGAAAGTATAAATAATTCGAGACTTATCGTACCTCATCCCCATATAAAAGATCGATTATTCGTTCTTGAACCTCTAGCTGAAATAGATCCCGATCTTTGCCTAGCCGATCAAAAAACGATCTCCCAACTTATTGAAAAACTTAAACAAGATCTTAAATGATTGAAAAATATATTTTTATTTCATTTTAGTCTTTCGATCCGATCGAAAGAACAATTCATCCTATTATTCAAGAAAAAAAAATTTTTTTCTTTATCGAAATGAGATCAAGAAGATAAGACACCTTTTGAAATAAATTTCCCAATTTAAAAAAAAAACCTGAATTTAAGATCTATAATCTTTCTCACCGCTCGCGATCATGACGATCGGAAAATTAAAAAAGTGATCCTTTTCGAGATCACAGGCTCAAAATAAAACTTAAGTAAAAAAACAAGGATGACATGTGATGACAATAATGTTCGATGAATTGAAACTGCATCAGCAGTTGTGCCAATGGCAAAATCAAGGCTTTTCTACAGCTCTCGTGCCTATTATGGAACCTCTCCATCGCGGACACTTCACCTTAATAGCTAGAGCAAAACAACATGCACAAAAGGTCATTGTGTGTATGTGCTTCCCTAAGTCTTTTATGGAAAGTATTTCTTTACAGAACTCACAGGACTATGCGTTACTTTTGCAAAATAGCTTCGTTGATCTCGTCTATCAACCTGAAGACTACAGCAGACCCTGTCACCCTTCTTGGTCAGTTTTACCTTATATATCAGATGTACTGACTTATTTGCGTCAACCTAGAAGTTTTAGAACGATAGCAAAGGTAACTTGCGGCTTATTAAATCAAATGCGTCCAACGGTTGTATGCTTGAGCGAAAAAGATTTTCAGCAGATGATGGTCATTCGTCATATGATAGCCGATCTTTCTATGCCTATTCATATCATCTCTATGCCAACAGAACGTGAACATGATGGTTTAGCGATCAGTGCTTACAATCGCTTTATAACGAAAGATGCGCGCCCGCAAGCTGTGCAACTTAAGAACACTATAGAATGGATGGCTGATAAATTGAGTGCAGGAAGAAGCATCAAACATGTGGTCACTGCAGGCAAACTACAGCTACGCACATGGGGCTTTCAACCTGACTATGTTGAAGTACTGGATCCAACTAATTTGCAACCTACTACCGATGCATCGCATCAGCTAGGTATTTTTGCCGCTGCATTTTTAGGGGAACCCAGATTAAGTGATCACCTCGTCATCAAGCGTTAAACGCTTCATCCTACTTTTATTGATAAGGTCACCTAGCGTGACCTTACCTGAGACGATAAATCCACTTGTAATTGCCATAATGTATGCGCACTTAACTGATACTTCCGTTCAAAAGGCGTCATAGGGTGCTCAGTTTGAAATGCATTGAAAGTCGTATCCATAAAGCCAGCTTGATGTAAAGCATATTGAAACTCTTCTAAATATAACTTCCAATTACTGCGTAACTCTAACTGACCACCGATTTGTAATAAGGCAGGAAATACAGCGGCGCCATGCCACCTTCGACGTATATGCTTAGATTTAGGCCAAGGATTAGGATAAAGCAAATAGTGTTTGTATACCGGCCATTGTGCCTGTGCAACTAAACGCCAAAAATCATTTAAATCGACTCGCTCAAGCACATAGTTATGTGACGATAACGCATCATGTTTAGCAAGGCGACATGCTGACTTATCTAAACCTATCACGAGTGCATCAGGATAAAGCTCAGCAAGATGCTGCGTACTTTCACCTACACCACAACAAGAATCAAGTATGACAGGCTTTTGACTTTGCAAAACCTGCTCATTTAATCGATCAAATACAGCCTGCGTATGTGCAGAAATAGGTTTTTGGAAGTCTGTCGCTAAATGTTTTTGTACAATCTCTTCAAGATGCTCATGAATATCCGATTGATTCGAAATAATTTCTAAAGATGAAGCTTGCATGATTGTATTAACTCCTCATACCTATACCACGCACAAAAAGCTGATAAGTGATCATATAAAAAACCAAAATAAATCCGATGATTAAGCTGAAACAAAAGATCAGATCCATATTCATCACGCCTAAAAAGCCATATCTAAATGCGCTGATCATATAGACAATAGGATTTAAAGCCGAAACAGAACGCCAAAATTCAGGTAGTAAATCCAACGAATAAAACACGCCGCCTAAATAAGTCAGTGGCGTTAAAACAAAGGTTGGAATAATGGAAATTTCATCGAAAGTTTTAGCAAACAAAGCATTTAAAATACCCGCCAAAGCAAAAAGCATAGAAGTCAGTAACATGGTGAGGATAATGATCCAAGGATGTTCAAAGTGTAAATTGGTAAAACACATAGCAACCAAGGCAACCAAACAACCTGATATCAAACCTCGACATACACCGCCAATCAAAAAACCCATAATCACCACTTGATGCGGTACGGGTGCAACCATAATCTCTTCTAAGTTATGTTGAAATTTCGTAGAGAAAAAAGAAGATACCGTATTACTATAGGAGTTGGTAATCACCGTCATCATGATTAAGCCTGGTGCAATAAACTCCATATAATTAAAGCCTTGCATCACACCAATACGGCTTCCAATGAGCTCTCCAAAAATAAGAAAGTAAAGTGTCATCGTAATAATAGGTGGGATCAAAGTTTGAACCCAAATACGTAAAAATCGCAAAATCTCTTTACGCACTATGGTTTTAAAAGCAACCCAGTATATGGCTCTCATTGCACACTCCTATTGCTGTACAACTTGCATGAACAGACTTTCCAGACGGTTCACTTTATTTCGCATGGACAACACAGCAATCTTCTTTTGATTTAACTCGTCAAAAATTTCATTTAAATGCGATGTCTTGGGTAAGTCAACTTCCAATTCTAACGCAGAGATACGACGTGATGTGCAGCTTGACAGCGTAAAATCAGGGTATTCTTGCTTTAAATCAAGAATAAATGTTTCCATAGCCAGTTGATTTAACAGCTTTTTCATCGTTGTACATTCTATTAAATGGCCTTTATCAATAATGCCAATATGACGGCAAAGCATTTCAGCTTCTTCAAGATAATGCGTAGTCAGAATAATCGTGATCCCTTCTTCGTTCAAACGACGCAGGAAACCCCACATTGAATGACGTAGCTCAATGTCTACACCTGCTGTAGGCTCGTCAAGAATCAGCAAACGAGGTTGATGAATTAAACCTCGAGCGATCATGAGACGACGCTTCATGCCTCCAGATAAATTACGAGCCCTTTCATAGCGCTTATCCCATAACTCAAGCAATTCCAAATAATACTGCGCACGCTTGAGTGCTTCTTGATAAGGCACGCCATAGAAACCACCTTGATTGACCACAATTTGTAACACGCTTTCAAACATGTTGAAATTAAATTCTTGCGGTACCAAACCAATACACAGCTTTGCCTGTTCAAGTTCACTGTCTAAGTCGTGACCAAACACACGCACACGTCCATGTGTTTTTTGTATCAAAGAACTAATAATGCCAATAGTCGTCGACTTTCCCGCTCCATTGGGCCCAAGTAAAGCAAAGAAGTCACCTTGTTTTACTTTTAAGTTCATATTCTCTAAAGCGTAACAAGATGCATCATATGTTTTGGTTAAGTTTTCTATCTCTAATGCTAAAGTCGACACATTGATTCCTTATTCTCTATTGATGGTGCGACAAAACTAACTCTCTTCGAGCGGAATCACTTTCGCGATATAAGGTAGGTTTCTATACATCTCTGCATAGTCAATACCATAACCGACCACAAATTCATCAGGAATAGTGAAACCTCGATAATCAACCGTTACTTCAACTTCTCTACGTTCTTTTTTGTCTAATAAAGTACAAATACGCAGACTGTTTGGGTTGCGCTCTTTTAGTAAAGCCTTCACTTTACTGAGCGTATGGCCTGAATCAATAATATCTTCTACAATCAATACATCTCGACCTGAGATATCACTTTGTACATCTTTTAAGATTTTTACATCTCGGCTACTGACCATGCTCTTGCCATAACTCGATACACTCATAAAGTCGAGCTCAACATGCTGCGAAATAGCGCGAGCTAAATCAGACATGAAAATCACAGAGCCTTTAAGTAACCCTATCATTAATAAGGGCCGTTCCTGTGTATAATCTTTATTGATTTGCTGTGCTAGCTGTTGAATTTTTTCGTCAATTTCTTTTTTTGAAATGAGAACGTCAATCGTATGTTTCATGATTAATCTCAGTTAATAACTCAAGGAACCATAACCCCAAGGCTTCATCAAATTTTGCTCTAAACCTAAGTGATCAAGAATACGAGCCACCATGAAGTCAATAAGGTCTTCAAGCTGACGCGGTTGATGATAAAAACCCGGAGATGCTGGCATAATCGTTACACCCAAACGTGAAAGTTTAAGCATATGTTCTAAATGAATCGCATTCAGTGGCGATTCACGAGGCATTAAAATCAACTGTCCTTTTTCTTTTAATACAACATCTGCAGCGCGATCAATCAAATGATCACTCATCCCTGTAGCAATAGCTGCAAGTGTGCCTGTGCTGCAGGGACACACCACCATATGTTTCGGAGCAGATGATCCCGAAGCAACAGGTGAAAACCAGTTATCTTTGCCAAAAACATGTAAGAGCCCAGGCTCGATCTGAAAATAATCACACAATTGAGCCTGTGCTTTTTCAGGATGTGCAGGGATAGATAACCCATGTTCAACCTTTAATACAACACGTGCAGCAGAAGAGATAAGCAGGTATACAGGATACTCAGCACGCACCAAACACTCAACGAGTCTGAGGCCATACAAAGCACCTGAAGCACCTGTCCATGCTACAGTAATAGGTTTTTTTTCACTCATCTTTGTTTTATACCTTCCACAATAGTTTGATGCAAACCATCAAATGAACCATTGCTCATGATCACCACCACATCATGAGGCAAGAGTTGTAAAAGCAAATCTTGTGCGAGTTGCTCTACATCTGTAAACACATAGTATTCAGCACTTTCTTGCTGCATCATCTGTGCTAAATTCCAATTCAAATCTTGAGCTTGATATAAGAAGCATTGATCAGCGGTGGCCAGTGCTTGAGCCAGCGCATCTTGATGCACACCTCGCTTCATAGTTGCTGAGCGTGGTTCAAAAACAGCAATAAGACGGCCTTCTTTCAAACTTTTTCGAACACTTTTTAAAGTCGTTTCTATCGCTGTAGGGTGGTGCGCGAAATCATCATAAACTTTGATATCTTGGTATTCAAGCAACAACTCTAATCTTCTTTTAGGAGGCTGAAAATGTGCTAAAACCTCGCATGCATCAGCTATAGGAATACCAATCTGGTATGCAGCTAAACAAGCCATCAATGCATTATCTGCATTATGTTGACCTAGTAAAGGCCAATGAATAGTGCCTTGTGCCTGTTCTTGTTCGAAAAGAGTAAGTTGGTGACCCACTTGATCATCGATTTGAATAGACCACGCATCGCTCGCAACACGCTGCACCTGACTCCAACACCCTTGTTCTATCAATTGCAAAATGGCTTCTGTTTGCGGATAACAAATGCAACCTGTAGCGGGAACCGTCCGAATTAAATAATGAAATTGCTTTTGTATATCAGCTAAAGAGTCAAAAATATCAGCATGATCAAATTCTAAATTATTGATAACAAGAATATGGGGTCGATAATGTATAAATTTAGAACGCTTATCAAAAAAAGCACTGTCGTATTCATCAGCCTCAATCACAAAAAAAGGTGAAGAGCCTAAACGAGCCGAAACACCAAAGTTTTGAGGTACACCGCCAATAAGAAAGCCCGTATCATGTCCTGTATGCTCTAAGATCCAAGCTAACATGCTTGATGTTGTGGTTTTACCATGGGTACCTGCAACAGCTAAGACATGGCGATCTTTTAAAATATGTTCTGCGAGAAATTGCGGTCCTGAAATATAAGACAACTGATGATCCAAAGCATATTCCACACAAGGATTGCCTCGACTCATAGCATTACCTATAACGACCAAATCTGGATGAGGTTCAAGCTGCTTAGGATCATAGCCTTCAATAAGTGCGATGCCTTGCTCTTGTAGTTGTGTACTCATAGGTGGATAGACTTGCCTATCGCAGCCTGTGACACGGTGACCTTGCTGTCTCGCAAGTAAGGCCAAACCCGCCATAAATGTTCCACAAATACCAAGAATATGAATATGCATGATTACGCTTTAAAACCTAAAGTAGCTAAGTATTAATTGTATCATGACTTCAATAGATCTACATGAATAAACAGCATCTTACAGAAAAAAAAGTAAAATTGACAAAATGCCATCCTTTGCATAAGCTCAAACCACGCTTATTGATTTATTTCTAAGCACTTTCCATGCTTGGAATTCTAATTTTAGGATGGAGAACATTCACCTTGTTTAAGAAAAATCAAAATGAAATCCCTAACTCAGTTGAGCCTAGAGGCGTCGCACTCATACCTTTATTTTGTTTTATTTCTCTATTTCTAGGCGCAGGTCTATATTTCGAAAGCCAAGGTGTACAATTTGCCTTTTATGAGCTCTCAAGTGTTGTAGCGATTATTCCTTGCGTCATTTTAGCTATATTGATAGCGAAAGATCCAGCTTTGAAAGCACTCAATCAGTTTATCGATGGCATAGGTAACTCGACCATCATTACTATGTGCTTGATCTTTTTACTTGCAGGAGGATTTGCATCGGTTGCTAAAGCAACGGGAGGTATTGATGCCACGACAAGTTTAGGCCTAAGCTTTATTCCTAGCAGCTTTTTATTACCTGGATTTTTCTTAATCACGGCATTTATCTCAACGGCAATGGGTACATCTATGGGTACGCTTGCAGCCGTGTCTCCTATTGCACTGAGTATTTCACAAGCTGCGAATATTGATACTTCTTATATGGCAGGCTGTATTGTTTCAGGTGCCATGTTTGGTGATAACTTATCTATCATTTCAGATACAACCATTGCATCGACCAGAACACAAGGCTGTGAAATGCGCGATAAGTTCAAAGAAAACCTAGTTTTTGCTTTACCTTCGGCTGCAATTACCATTTTATTTTTTACGGCTGTGCAGCAAGTACCTTCAGAAGTGATTCCTGAACCTTACGATATTATTGCTGTCACACCTTATTTAACGATTCTTATCTTGGCTTTGTCTGGACTGAATGTCTTTGCTGTATTGACGATAGGCATTTTACTCGCTGGAGGTATTGGTATCTCTCAAGGAGATTACTCACTGATACAAATGGGGAAAGATTTATATATAGGCTTTTCCAGTATGCAAGATATTTTCTTACTTTCTATGCTCATTGGAGGCTTGGCTAATGTTACGCACCATCAAGGCGGCTTAGCTTATATACATCATCGCATCGAAAAAGTGATAGCTCTGCTTGCAAAAATAGCGAAGAACAATACAGACAAAGCCGCTGAAATAGGTATTGGATTTTTGGTCGCTTTGAGTAATTTGTGTCTTGCCAATAACACCGTTGCTATTTTAATTACAGGTCAAATTTCAAAAGATCTTTCTCAAAAGCATCAGATTATACCTAAACGTACAGCTTCTGTACTGGATATTTTTTCTTGTATTATTCAAGGTTTAATCCCTTATGGTGCTCAAGTTCTTTTGGTCTCACAAACCTTTAAAATTACACCTTTAGAAACCAGTTCACATGTTTGGTACTGCATGATACTTGCAGCCGTTACCATTCTCTTCATTCTTTTTAAGAGCAAGCCTATTATTGAAAAAGAAGAAGCCTAACTCCCACCTCAGATCGCATCCCAAAAATGCGATCTTTCATTATAGGTCAGATAAAAGCAATGATTACATTATCACAATTTCTTCCTACTCAAGCGAGTCCATCGCTCAGAGCATTAATACAAGAGTTATGCGGTGCTGCGCTCAAAATACAAGAACAAGTTAAGCAAGCACCTCTTAACTATCACTTAGGTCATATTCGCTGTACACAAATTCATGGTGAAGCTCAGCAAAAGCTAGATTGTATCGCCGATCAAATTATGACGCACAGCTTAAGACAGCATGCAAGTTGTCAAGCCTTCAGCTCAGAAGTACAAAAAGATATCCACATTGCACAGCAAAAAGGACATTATCTTGTTTGCTTCTCTCCTTTAAATGGAGCATCCAATCTTGCTGTACAGAGCACAGCAGGTACTATTTTTTCTATTCTACCGGCAAAATCCAAACAAGCACATAAGCGAGACTTTTATCAAAAAGGTATCGAGCAAGTCTGTGCCGGTTATTTTCTTTATGGTAATTCAACTCAATTAATGATTACTTTTGGCAAAGGTGTCTATTTATTCTCTTTACATGCCGATCAACAATTTGTACTGATTCAAAGTCAAATCGAGGTTGAGTCCACCACACAAGAGTTTGCCATCGATTTAGCGAGCTTATACGATTTTGATCCTGCAATGCAACATTATATACAAGAACTGTTAAAAGGCAGAAAAGGGCCAAGAAAAAAAGATTTCACCCAGCGCTGGTTCGGTTCACCTGTTGCTGACGTGCATTGTATCTTGCTACGTGGCGGAGTGTACTGTTCTCCGTCTTTATATAAAAATAATCAGCGATATGATAAACTCCATCTTCTCTATGAGGCAAATCCTCTAGCCATGCTTATTGAGCAAGCCCAAGGCAAAACAAGTAGTATGCACAAATCAACACTGCATATTATGCCTGCACAGCTCGATGAGTGTGTTCCTGTTGTGCTCGGCTCAAAACAAGAAGTAAAACAATACACTTATCACTCACAACTTGTAACGGATTTAGATGACCGCTGCCATTAAAACAAGTATAATAAGCTCAATTCCAATCAATACGATAAGGTATCAATATGAGTTTAAACAATGTGCCTGCTGGCAAATCGTTACCTGATGACTTTTATGTCGTCATCGAAATCCCCCAAAATCACGACCCTATTAAATATGAAGTCGATAAAGAAAGTGGTTGCTTGTTTGTAGATCGATTCATGAGCGCACCTATGTTTTATCCATGTAACTATGGTTATATCAATAACACATTGAGTCTCGATGGTGATCCTGTAGATGTTTTAGTGCCAAGTCCTTATCCTCTACAACCAGGTTCCGTCATTCGTTGTCGTCCTGTTGGGGTCTTAAAGATGACTGATGAATCAGGTGAAGATGCAAAAGTGTTTGCTGTGCCACATACAAAAATTTCTAAAGAGTATGATGACATTCAAAATGTCGACGATATTTCATCATTACTGAAAGCGCAAATTCAACAATTCTTTGAGCGTTACAAAGACCTTGAACCAAACAAATGGGTAAAAGTCGATGGTTGGAGTGATGTGGAAGCCGCACGCGCTGAAATCTTAAGTAGTGCTGAGCGTTATCAGCAATCAGCTGAATAAAGCATACTTTTCAAATCGCAAAAACGCTTTTTACAAGCGTTTTTTTTTATAAAAAAAAATACTACAGACTTAGCTCAGTTCTATACTTCAAAAAGTACCCTTCAAAACTTTAGCGTGATGTCAGTACATCACTCTTCATGCAAAGGAGTTCATTATAGTGAGAATTGGTCTACTCAAAGAAGTGGGTAATACAAGATGTGTTGCTCTTACACCACAAGATGTTGCTTGGCTCGTAGCGCAAAAATTTCAAGTTTATGTTCAAACTGGAGCAGGTGATACACTTCATTTTTCTGATATTGATTACACCCATGCAGGCGCAACACTCTTTAAAACAAATAAGCAAATTATTGATACCTCAGATATCATTGTCGGTCTACATTTGAAGTACAGCCTACAGCGATCCATCAAGTATTTAAAGCCTCACCATTATGTTCTAGGATTACTTAACCCTCTGCATGATGATAAATTCTATAAAAAATTAAATAAAAGCAAAGTCACTGCTTTTTCACCAGAGCTTATACCTCGTATCACTCGTGCACAAAGTATGGATGTTTTATCTTCTATCGCTACTTTGGCAGGCTATCAAGCTGTGATCTCTGCAGCTGATTTGTCCACCAACATTTTACCTATGATGATGACCGCTGCAGGAACACTCACACCCAGTAAAGTACTGGTTATGGGAGCAGGCGTTGCTGGACTGCAAGCCTGTGCAACAGCAAAACGTCTCGGTGCAGTTGTAGAAGCCTATGATATTCGTGCTGCAACGCGTGAACAGATTATCTCTGTCGGCGCAAGGCCTATCATACTGGATATAGACAATGATAGCTCTGAGCCTCAAGATCATGAAAATCAAAGTGACTATGCTAAAGAACAAAGTCAAGATTTCGTGTCTCAGCAACAAAAAGCACTAACCGAGGTACTTGCATCAAAAGATATTATTATCACCACAGCATCCATTCCGGGTAAACCCGCACCGAAATTAATCACAAAAAGTATGCTCAAAAAAATGAAAGAAGATGCTATCGTCATTGACTTAGCAGCCGCTTCAGGCGGTAATACCGATGTGACTAAAGTCGGAGAAACCATTGAATATGGCTCTGTTACCATTATGGGGTTGGATGATGTCACCGCATTCAAACCTATGCATTCTAGCCAGATGCTCAGCTCTAATTTAAAACACTTTATCGCGTTACTTGGCGTAAAGAAAACAGCAAGTCCCGATTTTACCGATGACATTATTCGCGAAACCTGTATTTGTCATAAAGGTAAAATTATCAGCGCACAACTGCAAACTCAAAGTAGTAAGAAAAAAGAGAAGGAGACTGCATAAATGGAATTTATACTACTTGTAACTTTATTTGTTTTATCGCTCTTTCTTGGTGTAGAGCTGATCAATAAAGTACCTGCTACGTTGCACACACCTTTGATGTCAGGATGTAATGCCATATCTGGTATTACACTCATTGGCGCCATTATAGCAACCGACTCAAGTAACACAGAATTAACACATATCTTTGGTATGGTCGCTATCATTTTATCAAGCATTAATGTGGTGAGCGGGTTTTTAGTGACACATCGTATGCTCAGTTTTTTCAAGAAGAAATAAACCAGAATCAAGGAAGCTCTTATGCAACAATACTTGATATACTTCGTCTACTTACTTTGTTCATGCTTATTTATTTTAGGTATCAAAGGCTTAAGCCATCCAAGAACTGCAGTAAAAGGTAATCAAACTGCATCAATAGGCATGCTGATCGCTGTCTTAGCTACGCTCATTGATCAATCTTTATTACAATATGAGTGGATTATCGCAGGTATGCTCATTGGTGCCAGTTTAGGTATTTGGACAGCAGCTAAAGTTGAAATCACCCAGATGCCACAAATGGTCGCGCTTCTAAATGGCTTTGGTGGTGCAGCCTCTTTATGTGTTGCTTTAGTGCATACGCATATCAACATTTATACAGATTGGGTTGCACATATTGCTATTCAAGCCGCTTTGTTAATTGGCGCTGTCACCTTCACGGGATCCCTTATTGCTGTATGCAAACTGCAAAGTATTATACCTAAAGCTATTGAGTCGATAAGAATCTCTGCTCCGATTAAGTTCCTTTGTTTTGTTGCAACCTTGATTTGCTTTAGTTGTGTCGTGATGTATCCAGCTCAACCTTATTGGCTTTATAGCGCAATCAGCTTAGCATTTTTACTCGGCGTGCTCTTAGTCATTTCTATTGGCGGTGCAGATATGCCTGTTGTGATCGCTTTATTAAATGCGTATTCAGGCCTTGCTGCAGCTTGTACAGGATTTATCACCTACAACACTTTGCTGATTATTTCAGGCTCTATTGTAGGCACTTCAGGCTTAATTCTGACACAAGTTATGTGTAAAGCGATGAATCGCTCACTAAGGCATGTACTATTTGGCCTTGTATCACGTACTCAATCACCCACCGATCCAGATAAGAGTTATGAGGGTAAAATATCCACCTCTTCAGCTGATGAAGTTGCTGTGATTTTAGAAAGTGCCTCAGAGGTCGTGATTGTTCCAGGTTATGGCTTAGCAACATCTCAAGCCCAACATGCGGTGAAAGAACTTGCGAAAATGCTCGAATCACATGATATCAATGTCAAATATGCAATTCATCCTGTGGCAGGTCGCATGCCAGGTCACATGAATGTGTTGTTAGCAGAAGCGGAAGTACCTTATGAACAACTTTTAGAACTAGAGCAAGCTAATCCACAGTTTAAGCAAACCGATGTGGTCATTGTTATTGGTGCCAATGATGTGACAAATCCTATGGCTCGTGTAGATAAAACCAGCCCTATTTATGGCATGCCTATTTTAGATGTCGATCAAGCACGTACAGTCGTGGTCATTAAGCGTTCTTTAGGTGCAGGGTTTGCCGGATTACCCAACCCTCTTTTTGGTTTAGAAAAAACATTGATGCTGTTTGGTGATGCAAAAGAAACCTTACATGAACTCAATCAAAGTTTAAAGCAAGCCTAGTCGCATCCACGCCGCTACAGTTCAAACAAAAAAGGCTCTGAATCATGATTCAGAGCCTTTCGCTTAGAGAAGAACTGAGGTTACATGCCTTGCTCAATAATGGTTTCAATCATAGCGCTTGTTGAGCAATGATCTTCAAAATCTAAAACTTTGACTTCACCACCATGAGCTAATACTTCAGATGCGCCGACAATGTCATCAAGATGATAATCACCGCCTTTGACTAACACATCAGGCAGCATACGCGTAATCAAGCGCTGTGGTGTCAGTTCAGAGAAAGATACCACCCAATCAACCGATTCAAGTCCAGCCAGAACGGACATGCGACGCATACAAGGATTCACCGGACGCGTTTTCCCTTTCAAAGCTTTGACAGATTGATCTGTGTTGACCGCAACCACCAAACGATGGCCTAGAGCTTTAGCTTGCTTCAAATAACTCACATGTCCAGCATGTAACAGATCAAAACAACCATTAGTCATGACAATTTTTTCACCGCGACCTTGCGCAGCACGTATCATACACTCTAGAGCGTCCTCTGTTATCACACCTGAACTCAAATCTTCTGATTGATGCGATAACATTTCGGCT
>MDTC01089862.1_pt1 | contig 48464 bp, 48 predicted proteins | sample 811181 | NCBI WGS metagenome assembly MDTC01 (sample SAMN05326644, study PRJNA326480) | marine metagenome | isolation source: seawater | place: Pacific Ocean: North | collected 2011 | reverse complement strand
TATGCCTAACGAGCTCAATCTTTCAAATGACCCATACATAATTGTTTCATCTGATTCACATGCGGGCCTCCAATGCGAAGAATACAGACCTTACTTGGAATCCTCAGTCCACGCAGAATTTGATGAGTACGTAGCTGAACGTCATGAAAACCGACGCCTTACGGAAGAAATTAACGGTGAATACGTCGAAGAGTGGGAAGGCAAAAATGCTGAAGGGCTCAAAGGGGCCTATGACCCAGATATTCGAGATAAAGAACTTGATGCAGACGGCATATCCGGAGAAATTATCTTTGCTGACGGTGACGCTGTAACAGGAATGGAATCACCTCCATTTGGGGCAGGTTTAGCAGCAGGACAAATAACAGATCCGCGACTTGCATACGCCGGGGCAAGAGCCCACAACAGGTGGTTAGAAGAATTTTGTGCAACCAGTCCTGCGAGACGAGCAGGAGTAGCGCTTCTTCCAATCACCCATGGTGTCGATGAAGCAGTTAAAGAAGTTGAAGCACTAGCTGGAAAACCAGGAATAAAAGGCGTTATGATCCCAACTCTCTGGCATGATGCCCCCCCATATGGAACTGACCATTATGACAAATTCTGGGCAGCTTGTGCCGAGGCTGGTCTAGTAATACATACACATTCAGGAGAAGCTGATTTCCCAAGCTACGGCGAAAACATTGCTATGTACGTTTCAGAAGTAGCGTTCTGGACCCATCGAGCATTATGGCAATTATTGTTCAGCGGAAAGTTTGATAAATTCCCAGGACTAAAATACTGCGTTGTCGAATGTGGCAGTTGGTGGGTTGGAGATCTTCTCTGGAAAGCAGACGTAAATTTTGGTGCAAGTTGGAAAATAAAAAAAATGAGCAGTCGAATGAAAGGACTTTTGACACAACTCCCCTCCCAGTATTTCGGAGAGAGCGTCTTTATCGGCGCATCCACAATGAGTAGATACGAAATCCGTGAACGCCACCGTCATGGTATCGATGCCCTAATGTGGGGCACTGATTATCCCCACCCTGAAGGGTCATGGCCAAACACTGAGCATCGTTTAGAAAATGACTTTCAGGATGTTTCAATAGAAGACACTCGAAGGCTTCTTGGTTTAAATGCTATCGAATGTTACGGCTTAGACGTTGAGGGATTAACAGCAGTAGCAAACAGAGTTGGGCCTACTCCTAAAAAACTAAATCAAGACCCTTCACTTCGCACAAGCCCAAATGCAAAGCGAGAAGCGCGTTGGTGGTTTGATGAATATGGGATCGACTGGAGCGGGCCAGAAAATGGCCTTTAAAAGGATTAAATAATATGAGTATTGAAATCCCTGAAACAGATCACCATATTGTTATTTCGGCTGATAGTCATTGTGGGGCAGATCTTCGAGGCTACAAACCCTATCTAGAGAAAAAATATCATGACGATTTTGAAGAGTGGGCTGCGGCCAGCGAAGAAGCAGCAAAACAACAAGAGGCACTATTTGCGGGACGGGGAAGGTCCACACGAAATGTAGGCATTGACGGTGATCCAGAATTAGATGCTGACAAGAATTATTCTTCAGAACGACGGTTACGAGACCAACAAGAGGACGGGGTTATAGCCTTTGTTCTGTTTCCAAATACACAGCCACCTTTTGCCCCGCAAGCAGCAACACAATTTGAAGCACCTCCATACAGCGACAATTTTGAGCACAGGTGGGCAGGCCTACGAGCACACAATAGATGGCTTAAAGACTTTGTTGATGAGGCTCCAATACAACGAGCAGGGATCACCCAAATTTTCCTTGGAGATGTTGAAGGTTCAGTAAAAGAAATAGAGTGGGCAGCAGAAAATGGTCTACGCGGAGGAATACTAGTTCCAGGAGCTCCACCCGACTCTCCATTCGAGCCTTTATATTCAGCTTCATACGAACCGATCTGGGCGGCAGCAGCAGCGAACAACATGACATTAAATCATCATGCTGGCGGGGCTACCCCAAATTTCGGGAACCATTTCCCTTCCTCATTAGCTGTGTTCATGTTGGAAGTTTCTTGGTGGTCACAGCGAGCATTGTGGCATCTTATCTTTTCGGGAGTATTTGAACGCTACCCCGAACTACGTTGGATTAATACTGAAACCGGCACTGCGTGGGTTCCAGATACGTTAGAGAAACTCGACTCATTCTACCATCGAATGAAATACTCAAAATATGGTTCAGAATCAATCTTTGGAGGAATGGCCGTTGAACATTTAAGCCTGAAACCAAGTGAGTACTGGTTACGTCAATGTCATGTTGGAGCCAGTTTTCTTCGCCCTACGGAAGCTCCTCTTTGCGCCGAAATAGGTATTGATAACATTTTATGGGGATCAGATTACCCACATATTGAAGGTTCGCACCCACATACAAAAGAGCATCTCCGTTTAAGCTTTTCCGACCTGAGTCTAGGGCACGTAACAAAATTACTAACGACAAACTCAGCAAGAGTGTACGGATTTGATCTTGAAGCATTAAAGCCTTTGGCTGAAAAGTATTGTCCAACAAAAGATGAGATTGCTAACCCAATTTCTTATTCAGAAATCCCTGAAGCTGCGAAAGGCTGCCCCGGTATGAACCCTCTTAATCAAGTTCAAGAAGTTGCATAATGGCAGATTCAATCAATATTTCTGGAGCTGTTTCAGTTGTAACAGGTGGAGCGAGTGGAATTGGTAAAGGTATCGTAAAGGCTCTTTTGAGTAACGGGAGCACCGTGATCATCGCTGATATTGAAGAACAGCCAATTCAAGATACGGTCACTGAATTTGAAGAACTTGGAACCGTTGATGGTTATGTAACTGATGTCTCAGATCAAGCTTCTGTTGAAGACCTATCACAGTATGTGTTTGGAAAATACCAGAAATGTAATCTCCTCTTCAACAATGCTGGAGTTGGATCGGGAGGAGGAGGAAAAGCATGGCAAAATGAGCCAAATGACTGGAAATGGTGTTTCGGTGTAAATGTTTTTGGACCAGCAAATGGGGTTATCTCCTTCGTTCCTAAAATGATTGAATCCGGAGAACCAGGTCACATAATTAATACATCCTCAGGTGATGGTGGCTTTGCCCCTGTTCCCATGGCATCAGTGTACGCCTCCAGTAAAGCTGCCGTAAGTTGTTTTACTGAAGCATTAAATCATCAACTGATTGACGAAACTGACAATATGGGAGCGTCTGTCTTCTACCCTTCAGGCGGATTGATGAATACCGGTCTGTTCACCTCACAGCGTAACCGCCCAAAAGAACTAGAACGAGTACGAGGTGGAACAGGTAGGAAATCTATGTCTTTCGAAGAACTGAAATCCCTTCTTGAAAAAGCTGGAAGAGACGTAAAAGTCGCCGATCTGGACGAAATGGGAGAATTTGTTGTGGCAGCAGTTAAGGAGCGGCGCTATATCATTGGACGCGACTTGGACGAAACTGTTGAGCTCCTACATAGAAGAGCAGACGCTATATCGGATTTTTTGTGCCCTCCACACCATGAGATGGGGATTTAGCGCTAGACCGGTATTCTTCTAGCTTTTCGTCAGCGATTTTCCTATCTTTCTGCGTTACAAAAAATTGATCCTTCATTCGTTTTATCACTTTGATAGGCCAATATTTCGTAGCTACTTGCCAACCGACTAATGCAAGAATTCCGCCAACGATGATGTCAAGCCAAAAGTGATTGGCGGTAATGACTACAACAACAGTGGTTAGTATCGGATGTAGAAGCATCAACCAGCGTGCTGGACTTTTAAGAATACGTATAGCTGCAAGTGCTATGAGTAACGCCCAACCAACATGCAATGATGGCATCGCAGCAAACTCATTTGCTGCTTTAGCTATCCCCAACGCATATGGATCAGGACCAAAAACTTTCGCTGTATCAATAAACCCATATAAGGGCATTAGTCGAGGGGGCATTAATGGGAAAAGCAAGTGAATGGCCAAACCCGAAAAAGTTGCTAAACAAAGCGATGCTCTAACTTGCGGCATCCATTCAACCTTTCGAACCATGACCCACAATAAGAAGACAATCATGGATGGGAAATGCATGATGAAATAAAACGTATTGGCAATCTTTATTAAGATTTCGGAGTCAAGGAACCAACTCTGTAATTTAGCTTCACTTGGAAACCCTAACCAGTCTTGAAATTTAACAAGATTCACGGCATTTTCAGCTGCGATCTTCGTTGAATCAGCAGTTACTCTTCGCACGGTTGAGTAACCAAACCAGATCAAACAGAAAGCTACTAGGTTCAAAAATATAGTTGTTTTCCGACTCTGCTTTTGAATCCAAATAACTATTTTATTTATTTTTGGTGTAAGACTTTGGATTGCCTGCTCCATCCAACCCCCAATGGCATAACTCCATACTAAATCATCTAAAGATAAAACGTTTGTCCGAATCCGAAAAGGAATAAAAAAGCAATAGAAAAGCAATAATTAACACTGAATTAAAGTGGATGAACTTAGAAGACGAGATTAATGTTTTAAAACTATGAGTTTCACGCCTTCTATTTCTCCTATTACCGAAACAGATGAAGAATTGGAAGCCTTGTTAGCGGATCCGGGCATTGAACTGCCGCCTCTTCTTCCGTCAATTGCATTTGCAACTGGAGATTTGTCATTCATTCCCTCAGATATTTGTTTAGATCCCGCGAAGACACTTGAAGAACAAGGTGGCTTAACACCAGATGAGCAATCCATTATTCGTATTCGTGCGTTGGAAGGCTTAAAGCAACTGCGAGACAACGAAAAAGAGGAAACAGTTTCAAGCGATGAGGATATAAAGTCGATCATGTCATGGGCATGCGGAACTGATTTAGAAGGTTCCTATTTACAGATGCTGATGGAGGAGTTAGCCCCCGGCAATAAAGACTTACGCTCCCCTAAATGGAATATTCAAGACTATTCAGCAGACCCCTTTGCAGACCGAAGCTTCAGTGTGGCGATTATTGGTGGTGGAATGTCAGGAATTCTCGCAGCGTACAGGTTAAAGCAAGCTGGAATTAAATTTGTACTATTTGAAAAGAACGATGGCACAGGAGGTACATGGCTGGAGAATACCTATCCGGGTTGCAGGGTTGATGTCTCTAACCATGTCTACTCGTATTCATTTATGCAAAAACATAATTGGCCTCACTATCATTCCACTCAAGATGTTTTATTAAATTATTTCAATGATTGTGCAACGGAATTTGGAATACGAGAGAACATCAATTTTAACTCGAAAGTGACCAACATTACTTGGGATGAGAAATACCAAAAATGGGATCTGATCGTAATGAGACGGGACGAAGAATGCTGGAGTTTCAACGCAGTTATAAGTGCTGTAGGTCAATTGAACCAACCCTCCTACCCCGAAATTCCCGGAATAGAAAGCTTTGAAGGTGCTTCATGGCATTCAGCTCGTTGGAACCATAACTATGACCTGAAAGGAAAAAGAGTAGCTGTGCTGGGAACTGGATGTAGCGCTGTTCAATTCATCCCCCGTGTAGCGGAGCAAGCAGAGCAGGCAACTATTTTTCAACGAACACCGAACTGGTTAATGCCCAGACCGCAATACCAGCAAAGCCTTCCAGAGAGTCTTGTATGGTGCTTTACGCATATACCGAACTATCACAACTGGTTTCGATTACATCTGTTTTGGCGAAGTCATGAAGGCTTACTATCTCGTCTAGAAATTGATGAATCGTGGGAAGATCCAGGAGATAACTCAATTAGTGCAACAAACCATGAACTAGGTGTACTCCTGCGTATGTATCTAGAGAGTGAATTCGCTGATCGGCCTGATCTTTTGGAGAAAGTGACCCCCAAATACACGATGGGCGCTAAACGATTTGTGATAGATGATGGACTTTGGGCAAAAACTCTTCATGCTGACAATGTGGAACTATGCACTGACCCGATTGTGTCCATCGCTCCATCAGGAATCACAACAGAGTCAGAAGGTGTAAAGGATTTTGATGCCATTATCTATGGGACTGGATTTAAAGCAGCTGATTTCTTAATGCCAATGACCATAACTGGTCGTAACGGAGTGAATTTACATGATCAATGGGGTGGAGATGCGCAAGCGTATCTCGGTATCGTTGCCCCAAACTTTCCAAATTTCTTCTTCCTGTACGGTCCCAATACAAACATTGTCATAAATGGAAGCATCATCTATTTCTCGGAGTGCGAGGTGCATTACATCACACAGTGCCTCAAACACATGCTTGAAAATCAACTGGCCTCGATAGATGTCAAAACTGATGTGCATGATACATACAATGAACGCATTGATGAAGGAAACCGCAGAATGGCATGGGGCTTATCTGACGTGAACAGTTGGTACAAAAATGCGAGTGGCAGGACTGCACAAAATTGGCCCTTCTCTCTTCTAGAGTACTGGGAACAGACTCGCGAAATTAAAGCTGAGGATTATAATAAAGTTGAATTTCATGTTTCACACCAACCACATATCTTCTACGATCAGTAACTCATGAGTGACGACTTTTTCATAGATACACATGAGTCTGGGGTTGGTTCCACCATCGTTTTCACGCACGGCTGGACCGACAATAGAAATGCTTGGGATGGGGTTATTGCCAACTTAAACGACCAAGCTCGGTGTGTAGCGTGGAGTATCCGTGGGCATGGTGAGTCATTTGCTCCCCCTCCCGGGCAATACACGCGTGATCACACATTGAGCGACCTCAAAGCAATAACTGACATGTCTGAAGAAAAAGTTACTCTCGCGGGCCATTCGCTCGGAGGGTATCTCTCATTAGCTCACTGTCTTCTTCACCCTGAAGATGTTGAGGCCTTGATTCTTGTGGGAGCTGGTCCGGGGTTTAGAAAAAAGGAATCCATAGATCAATGGAACAGTTCTGTAACTGAAAGTGCGAAAAAACTAGATCTACCTGAAGGCTCTGAAGCAACGGCATTGCATACAGATGCTTGGGTGATTGATTCCTTGAGCGAAATTAAGGTACCTACACTCGTTGTTGTTGGCGAACATGACAAACGATTTAGGGTTTCAATGTCAGTTTTTGAAAAGTACTTGAATGTGAAATCTTCTGTAGTGATTGAAGACGCTGGTCATTCTGTACACCGTAAAAAACCGTTAGAGGTTGCGAATGCAATCAAGAATTTTCTTGCGGAAATATAGTGATAGATAAGATGACGATAGTGAGGTAATCCGCTAGCGTCTCAAAAACAGGAGGTATTTATGTCTGGCCCTTTGGATGGAATAAAAGTCATTGATATGTCTGCTGTGATCTCTGGACCGATGGCATGTCAGGTTTTATGCGATCAGGGCGCTGAGGTTATAAAGGTTGAACCTCTCGGTATGGGCGATATCACAAGAATAGGTGGTTTTCGCGTTGGAGATATATCTGCAATGTATGCATCTGCTAATCGTGGTAAACGTTCGATAGCTATTGACTTATCACAAGAGGACGGTATTGCTGTCTTAAAAGAAATGGTAAAGACAGCTGATGTTATTGTTCAAAACTTCCGCCCAGGTGCTGTTGATAGAATGGGAATTGGCCCAGATACCTTGATGGAAATTAATCCAGATCTCATCTACGTCTCTATCTCAGGTTTCGGCCCTGATGGTCCTTATCGTGATTGGCGTGTGTATGACCCAATCGTACAATCAGTGTCTGGAGTGGTTTCTATACAACAAAGTCCGGATATCCCGATTCCTGATCTGGTTCGAACAATTGTCTGTGACAAAACAACTGCGCTAACTGCATCTAATGCAATAACTGCAGCGTTATTTGCTCGTGCATCGGGGAAATCAGCTGGGCAGCATATCGAAGTACCTATGCTTGATTCAGCGATTTATTGGATGTGGCCTGATGTTTTTATGGGCCATACAATGTTCGGAGATAATGTGGAACCTGGTCCGTTGATTTATCAGATTTACCGCCTCCAGCAAACAGCTGATGGTCATCTCGTCTACTTTTATGCTTCAGATAAAGAATTTGCTGGCTTATCAAAAGCTCTGGGTTACCCGGAATGGGTAGATGATGAACGATTTGCAACAGCGAAGCAGAGAATGGTTCCTGAAAATTTTGAGGCGCTTGGTTCATTGCTACATAATGCGTTTCTAACTTTTCTTACTGATGACATTATGGGAAAGCTTCACGTAGAGGAAGTGCCAGCCGCTCAGGTAAATAGTGTTGATGATGTTTTTGGTGATCCTCAAGTAATTAATAACTCTATTATTCATGAATGGGTTCATCCAGATGCCGGCCTTATAAAAATGGCTAAACCACCTGTTAGATGGGGGGCAACTGAGCCAGAAATTAAGTGGTCAACAGATCATTTAGGTCAGCACACTGAAGAACTATTGGCTGAGTATGGATTTAACGATAATGATGTTAAAAGATTAAAAGTGAAGGGCATTATCGCTGATTAATAATTTATTTAGCTTCTGATTCATCTTCAGATGATTCAAGTTCTTCACGTTGACCTTCTTTAAATTCCTTTTGGGCTTTACCAATTGAGCGTGCCAATGATGGCAACTTAGCTCCGCCAAAAAGAACCAAAAGGATTACTAATACAAGGATAAGTTCACCTGTTCCTATGCTTCCCATTTAGTTTCCTTTCCATGAACAAGATGTCTATTTCTAGAATAACCGTGATTTGTTTATATTTTCATATTAAATCAGGAAACTAGCCGATCTTCTGCATGTTATACGTATCGTCCGGGGTTCAGTCTGCCAGTTGGATCAAACTCGCTTTTCAACGAATTAGTAATTCTCCTAACCGTAGGGTCGACTTCTTTCGTGCTTTGTGGTTTATCAGCCCATACTATTCCAACCCCAATTGAGGCTACGAAATTACCGGTTTCTTCTCGGGTGATTTTAGACGCTTCGGTAGGAGAAATAGACCATCGACATCGTGGAAGGCCTGGTGCACCTTCGACTTCTTCATAGTTTCCTATTGTCAGAAGTTTCTGAACTTGTTGTTCGACATCTCGTTGGTGACCCTCAAGCTGAACCCACGTTGTTTCTCCATCCCAAAGAATCGCTGCTGGTTTGTACACAATGTCAAAAACATTTTGTGGGTGCTTAGATGCGGCAGTAAACCATTTGCTGATTGGAGGTATCGGGTTTGTTCGGAGTGTGACTTCAGCAAATAGTCCTAGAGTCCCGAGTGATCCGACCATTAATTTATGCAGATTGAAACCACTAACATTCTTTACAACAGGGGCCCCACTTGAAATAATCTGACCGTCAGCTGACACATAACGGAGTTGCAAAACGGAATCACGTATTCTGCCTTTACCCAAAACGCTAAGGTCATTTTCTCCAACTGCTAATGCGCCGCCAACTGTTCCTCCCCTATCGGGAAGGCACGTACGTTGCCCTAATGTTTGTAACTCTTTATGCAACTCCGATACGGGTGTGCCTGTTAATACAGTGACTGTCATTTCTTCTGGCTTGGCTGACAAGATTCCTTTTGGCGCTTTTATAAATCTGGTATTTTCTGATGGAAACCCATTGAGGTTCCATCGAGTTTTTCCCCCCTCGACTGCAACAGGTCCGGCAGCTCCTACCTCAGAACAAAAATCTTTAATATTTTGATCTATAGGTCGTTTCATTTCTAAACCCATGTTCCTTCAGGAATTTTATTTAACGTTTGGATATCGGCGCATGAATGACCGGTGGGAAGAACTTTCCCAGGGTTTATTCGGCATTGTGGGTCGAATGCGGTACGAAGTTTATTTTGATGATCTAGATCAGCATCAGTAAATAATTGTGACATGAATTCCTGCTTTTCGATTCCTATTCCATGTTCACCAGATAGAACTCCTCCGGCATCAAGCGATATTTTCACGATTTCTGCTGCTACTTCATGAACACGAGCGAGAGTTCCTTCTTCATTAGCATCAAAAACAAGTAAGGGGTGAAGATTCCCATCCCCAGCGTGGAAAACGTTCATGATCGTTAAATTATTTTTTTCGGCAAGGTCATTTACCTTGTCCAAGACATTCGCTAATTCAGACCGAGGCACAACTGTGTCATGTAAATAGTAATTTGGCGCTAGATATGTGCTTGCACCAAAGGCTGATTTGCGACCTTTCCATAATGCGTCTCTTTGGTAGGAGGTTTGGGCAATTTTTATTTCCCCAGCTTCATGATTCTCAGCTATTTCGCAAATACGAAGGGCCTCTATCTCAACACCTGTGGGTAAGCCCTCGACTTCTACTAATAATACTGCCCCTGCGTTTGATGGATAGCCCGATGGGGTGTGTTGCTCTATTACTTCTATAGTTCTCTGATCCATTGCTTCCATTGCTGCTGGCACAATACCATCAGCGATTACGGCGCTTACAGTTTCTGCGGCTTTTCGCATGGTAGGGAATGAAATGAGAATGGTTTGTACATCCTCAGGGTTTGGAGAGAGCCGAACAGCAATTTTTGTTGTTATTCCCAGAGTTCCTTCACTGCCAATAAATGCTCCTCTAAGGTCAAGGCCACTTGGCTCAGCGTCAATTCCCCCGAAAGTTGTGATGTCACCATTGGGGAGTACAACTTCTAAAGCTATGACATGGGTATCGGTTACTCCATCTGCGAGACAGTGTGGGCCTCCGGAATTGTTCGCTACATTACCTCCAAGCGTACAAATCTGTTGACTTGATGGATCTGGAGCGTAATGGAATCCTAATGGTCGTAGATGATCGCTCAATTCTAAGTTTATGACTCCTGGTTCAACCCATGCGATTCTGTTATCAATATCGATTTCGAGGATGTTATTCATTTTCGTCATAGCTATAACTATTGGAGCTCCTAATGGTATGGCTCCACCTGCAAGTCCACTTCCAGCTCCTCGCGGAATGACATGCCGCTCGTATTTTTCCGCTACTTTCATTATCGCCTGTACTTCTTTGGCTGATAATGGAAAACAAACAGGACCAGCTATACCGCCTTCAAATACGGATTCATCTTTGGAATAAGAGATCCGATCGCTCAAATTCTCTAAAACACGTTCGCGATCAAGCACTTTCTGCAAATCAGCGACCAACGGGTTGTCAGAGAGATGTTTGGTCTCCCTGTAATCCTTTATCTTTTTTTGAATCCTCTGAATGTAATTCATATCAACTTTTATCGTATCGTCTGTCTTTAAGTTGATGGTGAGCAAAAGTTGTGATGTTTTGATTTTTTTTGCTTGTGCTGAAATGCTGTCTTGGTAGGAGGGATTATGAACATACCAGTAAGTCTTTCAGCAGTGACGGTTGAGTGGTTGGAGTTAGTGCTCCGTTCAAATGAGAGGTTTCGTGAGATTGAGATTGAAGGTATCTTGTGTGAAAATATCGGGGAGGGAACTGGAATTTTTGGTGAGATCGGATTGCTTACTCTTTCTTACACTTCGGAGGTCGATGCTCCGTCATCGATGGTTGTGAAATTGCCGTGCATTGAACCAGAAAATCTTGCTGTTGCTCAAGCTCTTGGTCTCTATGCACGTGAAGTTTCCTTTTACGAAAGTGTCGGTAAATCATCTTCATTACGTATTCCAGAGTGTTTCTACTCTCAACTAGATAACGATGGAAGATTTGTTTTATTGATTGAGGATCTGTCAGCTGATTTTTTTGTTGGGGATCAAATTATCGGAGCAACTCATGAACAAGTTGAAAGTTCGATTGATGCTCTTGGTGATTTTCATGCACAATGGTGGGAGAATCCTGAGCTTGGGGCATTAGATTGGCTTCCTGTTCCTAACGACCCGGCATATATGGCTACCGTTCCAGATATTTACCGCGCTGGTCTTCCAGTTCTTCAACGTGAATGGTCGGATCGGGTCCCGACTGAGAGTATCGAAGTGGCGTTACTTTTAGAGCCACGGTTCGAAGAAGTGATGGAAATGTTTGCTGAGAAACCACATACGTTTGCTCATGCAGATACGCGCTTAGATAATATATTTTTTTCGAAACATAATCCTAATGATGTAGCGTTTATTGATTTTCAATTATGTCTTCGAGGGAAGGGCATTAATGACCTTGCGTACATTATTGGGAACAGTGTTCCGCGCGAGATAGCTGCAGGTAACTGGCAGTCATATATTGAACGGTGGTTAACTCGTATTTCTGGACATGGGATTGATTACAGTCTTGAAGATGCAATTCATGGATATAGGCAAGCTGTGTTGTATTACACTGTCGGCGCCATGTCGTTGATTGCTTCATTCGATACTGGTAACGAGCGTGGGGCAGCGATGGCTGAAGCCTATGTGACGAGAATCTTTAATCACGTGATTGATACCGATGCTCGAGTTGTACTCGATAATTAGGTGCTTTGCCTTTCATAGATTTTCCCTAATTTTGATTTTCCTATTTCAGTAAACACGTCAGCTTTTCTAAGGCAGTAAGCCATTTGTTGTGCAGTGCTTCTCGGTATATTTCCTAATGTGGAAATATCTGCCGTAGTAAATTGATTTGGTAGGTCATCAGGTAGAAGGTTCATGAAATCTTGAAGGCCATCGAAGTGGTGTGTCTCATGTATTGAAACAAGTTGAGTGTTTATTGTTCGATATCCTCCTCTATTCCGTCTTAATTGTTTTTCGTACTTTTGAATTTTCTTAACACTGACCAATACCACGTCAAAGGAGAGATTCGGATGTTGGAGTAGAGTTGGGATTGAAACAAGTTCGCTAAAAAGAGTGTAAATATCTCCTCGTTTTGGAGATTTTCTAGGTGTTTTCCCAGGTTTGAGTAACGTTGTATGTATCGAAACTGGATAGACGATAGTAATTTTGTAACTTTTCAACAAAACGTTTAGCTTTTTTCTCATTGAAGCAAAAGCACTCGTTTGTATTTCAATAATGCTCTTTTCGTTACTTTTCGTTCGGAAAATATCTACAACAAATCCATCGATTGGAACTTCGAATATGTCGCCCGGTTGGGAATAGTGCAGTTTTAAGTCTGCATGAAGTGACCCTTCGTTTAATGTTCCAATATGTGGTTGGGTTGGCTGTGTTTCGTTTCGCATCTTTTGATGATTTGTTATTTGTCTGGCAATCTTATTAAGACTGTAGTTCGTGGGGGCCATGGCAAAGAAACCAGCAATTTTTATTCCGCAAGAAAGCACTGAATTAACCGCCGAGTGGTTCACAGGCTTGTTTCAAGAAAAATACGGTGCCGCTATCTTAGAAATTTCGAAAGAAGTAATAGGAACTGGCGTTGGATTTGTTGGTGAAATCCACCGTTGCTTTCTTTCATGGGATGCAAATCGAGTTGATCTACCAAAGTCAGTTATCGTAAAAGTTCCTTCCAAACTTCCCTTAAATCGAAGCTTGGGAGAAGGGTTACAGCTTTATGAACGCGAAGTGACGGCGTATCAGGAACTCTCATCAGGTATGGGTCTCCCCATGCCGAAAGTACTGTATAGCGCAATGGATGATGACCCTACCCCGTGGTTAGATTCTGTTATTAATATTCTTTTCTCTCGTCTTCCTCTTAGTGCAGTGAGTTGGCTTACTGTAAAATTTCTTGAATTAGCCTCAAAAAGTCCGAAATTGAGACGGTATATTTTGGTGCTTGAAGATATTTCAGATGCTCGTCCCCCTAGCCAAGTCATAGGCGGTTCCCTTAATGATGCGTTAGTTTCTTTAGATACACTGGCAAAATTTCATGCATTCCATTGGGAGCGTGAAGAGTCTATAGCGGTATCTGATCGTATTTGGGCCATTGATCGTCTTCCGAAAGTTATTCAGGCTAGTTATGCCAGGAATCGAGAGGAATTTGTAGAAAGGTTTGGTGATTTAATTGGTGACGAGAAAATGCGTGTAATGGACGACGCTCAAGAAAACTTAGAGGAGTTGTTAATGCCATTAGCTGCTAAACCCTGGACTCTTCTCCACGGGGATTATCGCCTCGATAATATTATGTTTCGACCTGATGGAGAAATAGTCGTTATTGATTACCAGATGCTTTCGCAAGGAAGACCTGGATGGGATGTAGCGTATTTTATTACGACAACTTTATCGGTAGATCATCGGAATGAAGAAGAGACAATGCTTAAGCATTATCACGATACCCTTTGCTCAGAAGGGGTAAGGAATTATTCCTATCAAGATTTAGTAAACGATGTGGAGTTAACCAAACTTGTTCTCGCCCATCGTCTTGTTGGGAGCAGGGATGCTTTTGATACTGGGCTTCAAAATAGTGATGAAACCTTGGTTGATGTGCTTGTAAAGAGAGTCGTCGGGTGGATTTAGCTGTATTGATCTAACAGTCTTGAAGCCTCTGTTGAGCTAATGATATGTATTCGGGGTTAAGGTCATATCCTACGTAATGCCTTCCTGCTTCTCTGGCAGCTAATGCTGTAGTGCCTGCTCCACAGAACGGATCTACTACAAGGTCTCCTTCGTATGAGTACAGTTGGATAAGTCGATTAGGTAGTTCTACAGGAAAGGGTGCAGGGTGCCCAATTTTTTTCGCTGATTCAGGTTGAAAGCGCCACGTATCAATTGTCCATGCTAAAAAATCTTCTTTTAGGATCGAATCTACATGCGGTAATCCTCTAGACTCTCGTTGTTTTTTTGTAAGAGATCTATCAAATCGTAATTTGCTTGCGACAATGACACGTTCAGTTACATCACGAAGTACTGGATTGGATGCTGATTGGAAAGATCCCCATGCGCAACTTCCAGAAGCTCCCTCTGCCTTAATCCAAATAATCTCGCCACGTAGTAAAAACCCTATGTCTTCTTGAAGTATTCTGGTGATATCTGCACTGAGGGATCGATACGGTTTCCTGCCTAAATTCGCAACATTAATAGCGATTCTTCCTCCTGGTTCAAGTATTCTCCAACACTCTGTAAAGACAGATCGAAGCATTTGTAGATATTCGATATAACTCTCTGGAATTCCATCCTTATCAAGGTCAAGTTCATATTCTTTACCTGCAAAATATGGGGGGGAAGTGACGATAAGTGCTGTTGAGTTAGCATTAATGTCGTCCATGTTTGAAGAATCACCAACGAAAAGTTGGTCTACTGTGATAGGGGTTGAGGGCTCCGTTTTTTTATCTTGTTGGAGTGGCGGAAATCGTTTATAGAAGGGGTCAGCATTATGATTTTCTCGTTTCGAAACGCCAAATGTTGATGTGCTTGTTGAACGTTTTGTCTCATTTTCAAAAATTGACATACTTAAACGCTAGCTTGAGTGGAAGTAAGAAAAGCATTGCTAAAATCCTTCCTTGCTCAAATATTATCTCTGATCAGGGGTTATGTTCTTTTTAAAATATTGAACTTTTTTTCCAAGACCGTGTTCTCGTTCAAAAAAAGGTTCCCACCCGAATTGGATATGAAATGCAATTGATTGAGGATTCGGAGGTTCAATATTCACTTCACACAGAAGTATTGAAGCTCCGATATGACTAGCATACTTTTCAAATTCTTTATAAAGTTTGTTTCCCAACCCATGTCGCTTATATTTTTCATTAACCATGATTCGATCTACATAACAATGATTAGTGAATTGTGTTTCTAGCCATGTGTAATTATCGCTTGTATAGGATTTTCCTGGCCCTATAACTATTAATGCTGCTGCAACTTCATCATCAATTTCCTCAATCCAGCATTTCTCAGCCATTGCTAGAATATTTTTCATTTCTTCTAGATTTAGTTTGTTGACAGCAGGAACAGACGCATTGTTTAGAAACAGAAGTGGTTGTAAATCAGTTTGTTTATATTCTCGGAGCATATTTATTCTCTTCGTAGTTTATTGAATGGTGTCGTTGTCTTGGTTGTGTGATGATAGAGGGATGGAATAGACAATATTCCATTACAAAGAATAGTCGTAAGGAATTAATTGTATGAGTACCACCCCTTTGCTATCAGGTGTTCGAATAATTGAAAGTTCCCTTTTGGGGCCTGGTTTGATCTCAACGTTCTTCTCTGACTTGGGCGCAGACGTAATTAAAGTTGAACCGCCACAAGGCGATTACATCCGTCAAATGACGTGGCCGATAATTGATGGTGTCTCTCTTCTTCATCTACATACGCATAGAGGGAAAAGAAGTATCGCTTTGGATTTAAAAACTGATGAAGGTTTAAGTATTTATAAGGAGTTAGTTTCTTCGGCAGATGCTGTCGTTGAGGCAATGCGCCCTGGAACTTTAGAAAGGCTTGGGTTGGGTCATGAAGTCTTAAGGGAAGTGAATCCAAAGATTGTTTTTTGTACCCTTTCTGGTTATGGGTCATCGGGTCCTTACCAAAATATGCCAAGTCACGGGATTGCCTACGACACTTGGGCTGGTCTCATTAACCCTGTTGTCGATGATGATGGATTTACTAGAATTCCACAGGATATGCCAAATGTTGGTATTAATGTTGGTCCGATGCTCGGTGCCTTTGCATTGCTGGCAGGAATTACTCGCGCTCGTGCAACGGGTGAAGGGTGTCAAATGGAATTAGCCCAGTCTGATGCTGCTGCCTATATGGATTGGTATCGAATTGAGACGTGGAAGGCATATGAACGTCCTGAATCTGAAGTTACTGGTAACCCAGCAGATAATTATGAACGTAGGCCACCAGGTTTAGCTGGAATGTGGGAAGGAGTTCGCTATCAAATATACGAATCTTCAGATGGGCATGTGCTTTTTATGGCGTCAGAACAAGCATTTTGGAAAAACTTTTGCGCAGGGGTAGGAAGGTTAGATCTTTTTGAAAAATGGCCGGGTTCAAAATATGCGGATCATGCTAAAGGAAATACGGAACTTCACTTAGAACTAAAAGAAATTTTTATCCAAAAATCTAGTGCTGAGTGGCTGGAGTTTAGTGAAGAAGAAAATACACCTATAGCTCCTGTTTATAATGCTCAGACCGCTCCAACCGATCCACAATTTCAACACCGACTTCCCTTTTATTCAGCTGATGATCTTGGGGCTGAACAACTTCCTCTTCCTGTCAAGATAGTTGGCGAAGAATCAATCGTTCCTACGAAAGCTCCTAGTGTTGGCGAGCATACTGATGAAGTCCTCGAGAAAATACTTGGATATGACCAAAACCGCATAATAGAATTACGCGAAAATGGAGTATTTGGTAAATAAGAGGAATTCAGACCTATTCTTTTTACAATGACCCACTTTGCACGTCTTCATCCGTTAGCACGTCGTTCTTTTACCATCGGTTTGCTTCCTATTGCTTTGGTGATAATAGGACTTTATTTCGTAATTTCGATTCCCTTAGGATTCTTCCTCGAAGTGAATAGAAAAAATCCAACTCGTCATACTCGTCTAGCTCTAATGTTATTTTGGTATTTATTACTTGAATTGCTAGGTGTTCTGATTGCCTTGATTCTTTGGTTTGGGACCTTCTTTGGTTACAAGATGAATTCAGATAGATCTCAATATGTTCATGCATCTGTTCAATATTTTTGGGTTATATCTGTTTTAAGAGGGGCGACATTTTTTCTTCGAACTCGAGTTCGATTTCCGAAGAGTATTCCATTACCAAATGGGCCATACGTAATCGCTGCGCAGCATAGTAGTTTTTTCGATGCATTAATCCCGACGATATTGGTGGGGAAATATTGCAAAAATGTGATACCTCGCCATGTTCTAAAATCAGAGCTTCTTCTCTCCCCCTCTTTAGATATCTATGGGAATCGTTTACCTAACCAGTTTGTCAGTCGTGAATCAGGCAATGCTGAACAAGAGATAGCAGGAATCAAATCCTTGGCCAAAGACCTTGCTTCTAATGCGCTGATAATTTTTCCTGAAGGAACTTTTTATACAGAGCATCGCTTTAAAAGAATTATAGAAAGGATTGCCGAAACTGATAGTGGACGTGCCGACAGAGTTAGGGGCCTTAAGAATCTTCTTCCTATAAAACCAGGGGGAATAACAGCAATGTTGACTGCAAGCCCAGAGTCAGGTCTATATTTAGTTGCTCATCGGGGATTTGAGCCCTTTGGTTCGTTTAAACAAATTCTTGCGAATATTCCTTTTGATAATCCTGTAGAAATTTTTGTTAAATTCGTTCCTTCAATCAAGATTCCTAGGGAAAAGAAAGCTCTTTTAGAATTCATTGATTGTGAGTGGTTAGCATTAGATACATGGTTAGAAAGTAAGGTTATGAGTGATGCAAACTCCAGTTGAAAATGATTTACTTGATTTTGCCAAAGCAATTGCTGCAGAAGCAGCTTCACTAACATTGCAGTGGTTTCAGTCTCATGACCTAAGAGTTGATATCAAGTCTGATACCACTGAAGTTACAGATGCAGATAAAGCTGTTGAGGAGTATTTGCGTACTGCAATAGGCAAAGAATTCCCGCACGACACAATAATTGGAGAAGAATCAGAAAATTTTTCTGGAGAGTCTCAGCGAAAATGGATTATCGATCCGATTGATGGAACTGCTTCTTTTGCTCGAGGTGTTCCGTTATATAGCTCGCTTCTAGCGATGTTTGATGATTCCGGACCAGCTATTGGTATTATTCACCTCCCCGCTCTTAACGAATTTATAGCTGCCGGAAGAGGGAGAGGTGTTTCCTGTTCACAATTGGAGAATTCGGTTTCATCCGTTACGAAAGTTTCAGATAGCTGTATTTCTTCTAGTAGTTTTGATACTCCATGGTGGCCAGAGAATTCATTATTAAAAATTGCGGCTAGCGGTGCAAAAACAAGAACTTGGGGCGATGGATATGGTTATTTTCTTGTTGCTACCGGACGGATTGAGGCAATGGTCGACCCTTCTCTTTATACATATGATATCGCTCCTATGTTGACGATAATTCCAGAATGTGGAGGCGTTATCTCTACATGGGATGGGAAAAGTGAACTTGTAGACAAAGTTGGTTGGGTTGCTTCAAACGGGTTGATTCATAACGATTTGTTAGCGTTGTTAAATAACTAATTCTTTTCCTCAGGAATACCATCAAATTCAAGTATCTGAATTCCTTTTTTCTTTATATTTTTGAGAAAAACGGATGAGTCACAAATTGAAGCGACTCCCCCAACTTTGTTCTTTAATTCATTCATCTGGTGCATTTCGCATAATACCTCAGCGACAATAGCCGTAGCTGTTGACGGAGCGCTTACAGCCCCTAACACTTTAGTGATTCTTTGATTTTCTAATCCACCCCTAACCTCGACCCGCACAGCCCCTACTCCTCCATCTCTATGGGGAGGCGTTAGCATAGGTAACCATGAGGTAAATCTATCTTGTCTCGTAGCGGATACTCGAGCAGTAATTCTTGATGTTGATGGGAATAGTGGTTTTAAAATAATTGCGTCTGGTAATGCTGCTCTATAACAATCCGCTCCAGCAATGGGCTCTGGAAACCAAATTAATTCCCGCCCTGAACCCCCTGGCCGACGAACCCATTTACCATCCCACCAGTCAATTGATGCTCTTTTCATTGATCGATGATGTTGTTTTGCACATGAGGGACCTCCAGTCCCGTCTTTGGCAATATGAATTTCATCAACATAGTCCAATTCTTTAGAAGCAAAATCTACTAAAGCACAAGTCAAACCCGGAGAGAAACTTGCTCCAATGACTAAAGATGCTCCAGTTTCTTTTGCATCATCTTCTAGTTTTAATAATCCGGTAACATCACTGACCTTATTTGATATTGAAATAACTGAAATGCCTCTTCTAATTGCTCGTTGAGTTGTTTGTAAGTGTTGGCCAGAAGAGCAAGCTAATACAAGGAGTGAAATATTTTGATCTTCAATTTTTTCACCATTTGCACAAAAGCGAATTGCGCTTTGAGATTTCATTTGTGGTGGGACTTTTTCTCTGTCTGAGCCACTGACGAATATTGGAATTTGCGGTAGTGAAGTTTGCACTCGTTGAAGAAGTTGTAAGCCAACTGCTCCCAAGCCAAGGATCCCGATCATAACGTAATTATTTTTAATCGGTTTCTAAGTCGCGCCATCCGCCACTCTTCAGCGACACGTTTCCGGCTTCTTTTGACTTAACAATGGCTGTAATTCCAATAGCACCAAGGAGCGCTATCAAAACTCTTATAAGTTGTCTCATAAGCCCCTTTTTTCATCTCTTAGACTTAATTCTTTGGAATTTACTGATGATTGTCAAGTCCAATTCTGCCAGTGGGCCTAGTTGGAGTTGAACCAACGACCTCACCCTTATCAGGGGTGCGCTCTAACCAACTGAGCTATAGGCCCTTTGTACTGTTTCGGGATTCTACGATACCGCTCAGAAATCAAAAAAACCTCGTTCTATAGAAGAGTACTTCTATTCCGTAGACCTGCGTCGGCGGCGACGGGGAGGTGATGGACGGACAGTTTCCTCTTCAATCATTGTCACACGCAATCCGCCAGTTAAATCACTGATCAGATTAAAAAGTAAAATCATTAAGACATTAAGCGTTGATCCGGCAATTGCTAAAATAAGTCCACCTAATGCATACCCCCTAAATATTTGCCTTCCATCGAAATTAAATGTGTCCAAGGCAAATAACTCAGTGATAAGAGATTCAAGTTTGTCAACTGTTCCCGATGATTCGGCAACACCCCAAATAATAAAGCCCGCTATTAGAAAAACAGCCCATAAACATGCAAAAAAGAGGATAGACATTTTTAAAACTGACCAGACTTCAATATGTCTAACTATTCGTCTGACTCTCCTTGCTTGTAATTTAACGCGTCTTCTCTTTTCAAATACAGATATTTTTCTATCGTTACGTGGACGCGAGGGAGTTGCTCCTTTATTACCAAAAAACTTGAGTTCAGTTTCTGTCATTTCTTCATCTGGATAAATAGAAAGGTTTTCCTGTTGTTCTAGTTCATCGGGATACGCATCAGAATGAACGTCTTTAATTTCCTCTGTTTTTTCATTTTCTGGTTTGTTGGTAGTTGACTCGTTAATATTCGTCATTATTCGTAGTGTAGATTACGGAATGGTCCAGTGGGGTGGCATCCCCCCATGAACTGTTCTCAATTGAGGATTTAATTCTCTGAATCAGGTGTTTCTTCTTGCTGAATTACAGGAGCGATTGCAGTCACTTTTGAGTCATTTTCGACTGACATTAGTTTGACTCCGGTAGCTGAACGACCCTGTATAGAAATAGTGTTTACTTTCATACGGATGATGACACCATTTGAAGCAATCATGAAAACTTCATCTTCTTCTCCTACAGAACGACTTGCAACAACTTTTCCTTTTTCAGGAGAAAGAGTAATTCCTATTACTCCTTGTCCAGCTCTGTGTTTAGGATTGAAACTATCAAAATCTGTTCTTTTCCCAAATCCATTTTCAGTTACAACTAGTAATGATTTTCCTTCCTCCGCTAAGCATGCTGCAACAACGTGATTTGAGCCAGAAACTTTTATGCCTCGAACACCGGCTGCCGATCTTCCCATTGGTCGAACTTCTTCTTCATGGAACCTAATCACTTTTCCTTGATTACTGATGAGACAAATATGATTATCACCTGTTGTAGGTATAACTCTGACTAGTTCGTCGGCTTCATTAAGTGTGATGGCTATAAGTCCTTTATTTCGTGATTTATCATATTCAGTAAATTTCGTCTTTTTGATCTTCCCTTGCTTTGTTGCGAAGACAAGGAACCTATTTGTTTCGTAATCTCTCGTATCAATAACTGCTGCTACTTTTTCTTCTGGTGCTAATTGCAATAAATTAACGATTGCTGTTCCTCGAGCTGTTCGGCTCATTGTTGGAATTTGATGAGCTTTTAAACGATGGACTTTCCCTAAGTTGGTAAAAAATAAAAGATAAGCGTGCGCAGATGTGTGCAAAATAGTTGTGATTAGATCTTCGTCTTTGAGTCCGGCTCCAGCTACTCCGCGTCCTCCCCTACCTTGACTTCTAAATTCATCGCTAGAAACAGTTTTCACATATCCACCGGAACTTAGCGAAAAGACAAGCTCTTCATCATCTATGAGATCTTCAATAAGGAAATCACCTGGATCAATTACTAGTTGTGTTCTTCGTTCGTTTGCATGTTCATCTCTGATCGCTGATAGCTCTTCAATAATTATTCTTCTGAGTTCTTTATCGTCAGCAAGTATTGCTTCAAGTTCAGTTATTATTTCAGATAATTCTGAAACTTTTTCTTCTATTTGATCTCTTCCTAACCGGGTTAGACGACCTAATTGCATGTCTAAGATATGGTTTGCTTGTGTTTCACTAAATTCAAATGGTTCATTTATGAGTGCTGTTCTAGCTGTTGCCCTATCTTCACTATTGCGAATTGTTGAAATAATTTCATCAATCATTCCAATAGCCTTTAGCAAACCTGAATTTATGTGTAATTCATGTTGTGCTCTTTCTAAGCGAAATTCTGTTCTTCGTGTAACAATTTCTATTTGGTGATTAACCCAGCAAGTTAATGCTTCAAGGAGTGTCATTGTTTTCGGAATGCCGTCATCGAGCGCAACCATATTTACTGAGAATGATGTTTGTAGTGGGGTTCCTTTAAAAAGTTGATTAAGAATAACAAGTGAAGGTGCATCTTTTTTTAGTTCGAAAACGAGTCTTGTTTTTCCTTTTGCTGATTCGTTACGTATTGTTCGGATACCTTCAATTTCTCCCTTATCGACCAATGTTGCAGTTTTTTCTTCAATTGATTCAACGCTTGTTTGATACGGAATTTCGGTAACAACTATTTGATCATTTTTTGTGCCTTCAATTATTTCGGCTTTTCCTCTAATCTTTATAGAGCCTCTTCCTGTTTTGTACGCTTGATGTATGCCCGAGTGCCCAAGTATTTCACCGCCCGTGGGGAAATCCGGGGCTTTGATATATTCCATAAGGTCATCGATTGTGGCATCTGGGTTATTTATGAGATGAATTGCCGCATCAGATACTTCTTGGAGATTATGTGGCGGTATGTTTGTTGCCATTCCAACAGCTATTCCTTGACCACCATTAACTAATAAATTAGGAAATCGTGCAGGTAGGACTTTTGGTTCTTGGGACGACCCGTCAAAATTATCTAGAAAATCAATAGTTTCTTCATCTATTCCTTCGAGCATTGACATTGCCAACTGTGACAATCTGCTCTCTGTATATCTCATTGCTGCAGGTCCATCACTTGGAGAACCAAAATTTCCATGTGGGTCAATTAGAGGGTGTCTAAGAGAAAATGGTTGTCCCATTCGAACCAGTGCTTCATAGATAGCACTATCGCCATGAGGATGATAGTGGCCCATTACTTCACCCACTACGGTTGCGCACTTTACGTGTGATCTATCTGGTCTTACATTTGTGTCATACATTCCCCAAAGTATTCGACGATGAACAGGTTTTAATCCATCTCTTGCATCAGGAAGTGCGCGGGCGACAATGACAGACATTGCGTAATCCAAGAACGATTGTTCCATTTCTTCTTGTATTTCAACATCTTCCACTCCCTTTTCTGGATTGTTATCCTGGGCGGTGTCAATATTGCTCATGTGTTCCTTTATCGTTCTAAATATCTAAAAATCGAACATCTTTAGCATTGGTTTGTATAAAAGTTTTTCTGCTATCTACGTCTTCTCCCATTAATTTTGAGAAGACTTCATCAGCTATAGATGCTTGTTCGACTGTTACTTTTAATAGAGTTCTTTTTTCAGGATCTAGAGTGGTGTCCCATAATTCATCTGCGTTCATTTCTCCTAATCCTTTTAATCTTCCAAAGTCTGCTTTATGTTTTGGATTATCTTTTAGGAAAAGTTCTCTGGCATGTTCATCTTTTAAATAAATTTTGGATTTTTTAACTTCCGTCGAGAATAAAGGAGGTTGTGCAATATAAACATGTCCATTTAAAACAAGTTCTTTCATTTGCCTGTACAAAAACGTTAATAAAAGAGTTCTTATGTGGCTGCCATCAACATCAGCGTCTGCTAATAAAACAATTTTGTGGTATCTAATTTTTTCAATATCGAATTCATCGCCAAATCCGGCACCTATTGCTGAAATAAGTGCTTGAACTTCTGTGTTGTTTAACATTTTATCAATACGTGATCGTTCTACATTTAGGATTTTTCCACGTATTGGTAAGATCGCCATAGTTCCGGGGTCACGTGCGTCTTTTGCTGATCCTCCGGCAGAGTTTCCTTCTACGATATAAAGTTCTGACTCCTCTGGGTTTTTGCTAGAGCAATCAGTTAGCTTACCTGGTAACCCTGCACCATCTAACGCTGATTTTCTACGTGTTGCATCACGAGCTGATCTTGCTGCTATTCGAGCTCGTGCCGCTTGTACAGCTTTTTGGGTTATTAATTTAGCTTCTGCTGGATTTTCTTCAAGCCAATCTCGTAAATGTTCACCGGTAGCTTTTTCAACTAGTGATTTGATTGAAACGTTACCTAATTTGCTTTTTGTTTGCCCTTCAAATTGTGGTTCACGGAGTCGAACAGAGATTATTGCCGTTAGTCCTTCTCGAATGTCTTCGCCTTGTAGTCCGTCATCACTTTTATTTAATTGCCCGTTGTCTCGGGCATATTTATTGGCTGCTCGCGTTAATGCTGTTCTAAATCCTTGTTCATGCATTCCGCCTTCTGTTGTAGATATACCATTCGCAAAAGAATGTATTCCATCAGAATTGAATCCTGTATTCCATTGGAACGCTATTTCTACTTCTTGTTCATCGTCATCATCTTGAAAGAAACCTACCTTTTCAAACAAAGCGTCTTTTGATGCGTTTACGTGTTGAACGAAGTCTTTGATCCCGCCATCATATTTATATGACGTCTTTTTGTTAGTTCCATTTATTCGGTTGTCAACAAAATTTATTTCAAGCCCTTTATTTAAAAAAGCCATCATTTGAAATCGTTCTAATAATGTGGTCGAGCGAAAATCTATACCTTCTTTGAAGATTTGTATATCTGGCCAGAATCTAACTGTTGTACCTGTTCGTTTTTCCGGTGCATCTCCGATAATTGTGAGTTTTTTATCAGCTTCACCACCATCTTTAAATGACATAAAGTGTCGTTTGCCTTCGCGATCAATTTCAACTTCTACTTTTGAACTTAAAGCATTAACAACTGAAACCCCTACTCCGTGGAGGCCTCCTGAGACCTTGTATCCTTCGCCTCCAAATTTTCCACCAGCATGAAGCACAGTTAATACAACTTCAGCTGCTGTTAATTCTTCATATTGATGATGTGCACCAACTGGAATTCCTCGACCGTTGTCTCGTACTTCGCATGCGCCATCTTTAAGTATTTCCACTTCTATTTGAGTGCAGTGACCAGCCATTGCTTCATCAACAGCATTATCAACTACTTCATAGACCAAGTGGTGTAAACCTGTTGGCCCGGTAGATCCTATATACATTCCTGGGCGTTTGCGAACAGCTTCTAACCCTTCTAAAACTTGAATATCTTCAGCATTATATGAAACAGAAGTTTGCGTCATTTTTAATTAATTTCCCTACCAAATTTTTTTAAGTGATTTATCTTTAATTTTCTCGTATTTTTTCTATAAAACACGTGGTCAGAGCGATAAATTACACAATTTTCATTCTATCATTTTTCAAGGATTAGTAGGGGTTATAAATGAGATAATTTTCAAGACGCTAATCAATGAATTTCTTTCTTTTTACATTTTTTTTATTGTTATTTTCAACGACGTAACTGGTTCTTCTTTTGTATACATGTTTACTGTTTTTATTAATTCTGTTGTGCGCCATTCTAATTCTTGAGCAATAGCAGCATCGATAACTTGTATGTATAGTGTTTTGTCTTTTATGTGAGTTGGGTGTGATATTTTTGAAAAATTTTCTCCAATAATTAGTTGCCAGTTTTCAATAACTTTATTTATTGCCTTAGTTGAAGACCCACTTAATTTATGTAACAGAGAATCAAGCAGAGAATCAATTTTTTTAGGTTGATACTGTTCTTTTCTTAAGGGCTCCCATTTCATTAGTTTAGAATCTTTCCGTTTTTAATTTCGCGATATGCATTTTCTTCAATTATCTGAGGTTCTGTTGCAGTGGTAATAAAGGTTTGGTCTGCAACTAAAAGATGCAATAGTCTTTCAGTTCGTTTCGCATCAAGTTCGGAGAAAACATCATCTAAAAGAAGTACCGGCTTTGTTTTGTGTATCTCATGCAGTAAGTGATGACCAGCAACTCTTAAAGAAAGAGCTATCGTTCGTTGTTCACCTTGGGATGAATGTGTTCGTGCAGGCATTCCATCGAAACATATTTCGATGTCATCTCTATGTGGCCCTATTAATGTCGTTGATCGTCTTAATTCATCATTTTCAGATTCGTTTAAAAGGGATAATAATCCTCTTTCTAACCAAGAAGGTGTGTATGTAAGTTCTAATACTTCTTTGGTTCCTGCCAAACTTGTATACGCTGTTTGGGCTAATTCTTGAATAGTAATGAGTGTTTTTTTTCGCAATTCTCCCCATTCGTGACTCAGAGTGGCAAACTGTTCACTCCATACAGATAACGTTTCTCTTCCTTCTCTTGATAAATATCCTTTAGTTTGTTTAAGAAATGCATTTCTTTGTTTTAATACTGCTTCTAAATCTGTTCGTTTTTTTAGATATTTCGGATGTGTTCTAATTAAAAGTTCGTCAATATATGTGCGTCGATTACTTGGTCCTTCTTTTACCAAAGTTAAATCATCGGGACCAAAGATTGTCATTGGAATTAATCCAACGAGATTGCGAATAGGTCTAATTTTTTGTTTGTTTATTGCAATGGTGTTTTGCCGTAAAGCAGAAATTTCTGCTTCGACCAAAAGATCTCGTTCTTCATGTTCTATTTCCGCACGAATGACAGCAGTATCAAAATCTTTTTTAATAAGTGCATCGACAGGAGCTCCTCTGAAAGAAGTAGCACTACCAAGATAATAAATTGCTTCAAGTAAATTAGTTTTTCCTTGACCGTTCTGTCCAAAAAGGACATTAGTACCTTTTGAAAAGATTATTTCTTCTGATGAATAATTACGAAAGTTCTGCAACCATAATTGTCTCAGATGAACCATTATCTTTTTATGAGATACGGACAGGCATTAACAAGTATAAAAATTCAGGATGTTCTTGGGATTTAAGAACTGCTGGTTTTTGGTTGTCCATTGTTTCCAAAGTAATATCTTCACCGGGGGCAATTTCTAAACCTTTCAAAAGGTATTCTGCATTGAATGCAATCGTTAAAGCATCACCATCGTAATTGGCATCAACAGTTTCATGTGCTTCACCAATATCTTGTGTTTTAGCTATTAATTGCAGGCCTGCTTCTCCCATTTCTAGACGAATAGGTGTTGCTTCTTGTGCGAGTAATCGGACTCTTTTAACTGCGTCACGCAACTCTCCCCTATTGGTTGTTAATTTATTTGGGTTATCTTCAGGAACGAGTCTTTTATAATCAGGAAACTCTCCTTCAATCAGTCTTGTTGTCATTCGAACATTATTAACTTGAAAAGAAGCTTCTTTTTCTCCAAGGTATAAAGAAACTTCGGAATCTTTTTCTAATAACCGAGCAAGTTCTGTAAGTGCTCTTGAGGGAACAAGAATCGGGGGTTGCCCAGCCAAAAGGGTAGAACCTGGCATATCTCGTACAGCCAATCTGTATGAATCAGTTGCTACTAATCTAACTCCTGCTTCTTCAGCGACCATATAGACGCCTGTTAAAATAGGACGAGAATCATCAGATGAGGCGGCAGGCGTGACTTGTTCTAATGCGCTGACTAGCAACGACGAATCAATGTTTACAGGATCTGAACTAGGCCCTTCGAAAATTGGATATTCGTCTGCCGGGATAGTTCGAAGAGCAAATTCACTTCTTCCGGCAATTACTTGTAGATCCGTATCAGTAACCGTTACATCAACAGTTCCTGATTCAACTGATCTAATAACATCAGAAAGAAGCCTGGCGGGGACAACGGATGTTCCATCTGCCTCTCCAGCTACATCAAGAGAAACTGTAATGGTCAGATCTAAATCACTGCCCGTTATGGTTAATGTGCTTTCTTCTAAATGTAAATGAAGTCCGTTTAAAACTGGAAGCGTTCCTCTATTTGTTACAGCTTTATTAGCTGTATTGAGTGATTCAGCTAGCATGTCGCGATCGCATCGAAATTTCACTTGGGGAGAACTCCTTCTGTTCTTTATAATTTTATAACATTTAGTAGTAGTAGTAGGTATGTGGTTATGTGGTTAATCCTATATATACCCTGTTCAAAGAGTTTTTTTCTTGTGGATTTACTGTTAATTACTTCTGTAATCCACAGCTATAAATCTGATAGATTTTATTTTATATAATTATTTTTTTGTTGTTATCAACACTTTCTATAGTAGTCCACAATACGTGTGGATTATTTATTTACCAGATCGTATAGTTTGGACCAGATCAGTTACGTCATCATAGATTTGCTGTTTCGCAGGCATTAAATCACCTATTTTATCTACTGCATGTATCACTGTCGTGTGGTCTCTTCCGCCAAACTCTCGTGCGATTGCTGGATAACTTAATTCTGTCAACTCTCTAAAAACATACATTGCTATTTGTCGAGCTGTTACCAAAGGCCTGTGTCGTCGTTGTCCAATAATATCTTCTTTGGAGAGACCAAATTTTTCTGCTGTTGCATCAAGAATTACTTCAGGGGTTATTGCGCGAGGTCTCCTCAAAGCAATTAATTCTTGCAGCACAGTTTTTGCTATTTCAATAGTTAGCTCTTGATTGTTAAGTTTTGCATACGCGCAAACTCTAGTTAATGCTCCTTCTAATTCCCTAATATTTTCTTTTGCATGTGTTGCAATAAATTCAAGGACGTCTGCCGGAATTGGAATAGTTTCGTTGTCTGCTTTTTTCCGAAGGATAGCTAATCTAGTTTCAAGATCGGGTGGTTGTATATCTGTTAACAACCCCATCTTAAACCGGCTTCTTAATCGGTCTTCTAATGTTGAAATTGCGTCTGGTGGCCTATCGGAAGATAAAACTATTTGCTTATTTGCTTGATGTAAACTGTTAAATGTATGGAAAAATTCTTCTTGAAGCCCCTCTTTTCCTTCTAAAAATTGAATATCGTCTACTAGAAGTACATCAATTTCTCGGTATCGGCTTTTAAATTCAGAACGTTTGTTTGTTTTGATTGATTCAATAAATTCGTTCAAAAAAGTTTCTGTTGAAACATATTTTGTTGAATGTAAGGGATAGTTTTCATGAATGTAACTTTCAATTGCTTGAAGAAGGTGTGTTTTTCCAAGTCCAGCTTCACCATGTATGAAGAGCGGATTGTATGACTCTGCAGGTCTTTCAGCGACTGATAAAGCGGCAGCATGCGCAAAGCGGTTACTAGTTCCCGTAACAAAAGTTTCAAACGTGTATTTCTTGTTTCGAATAGAACTTTTTTCTTTATATATAGAGGGCTTTTCATCATAAGTAGAAGTAACTGGTTTTTCTACCTTTATTTCAATAGGAATAAGAGCACCAGCTTCAACTAAATCCATTTCATCACTGTTCTTAGTATCGACTTCAACGATCAACTGAATATGTGTTGGCGAAACTTCTTCAAGAGCTTCTAGTACCAATGGATTATATTTTCCTTCTACTTGTGCTTTCACCCATTGGTTGGGAACAGTAAGAATCAATTCATTTTCTGTAATAGATTGTGGTCGGGCTTCTTTAAATGTTGATTGCCAAACACCATCAGACACCTGGTCTCGAATAGATTGTGCACAAGCATCCCATAGTTGTGTTACGTTTGACATTTTTCTCTTTTCTGCTGAAACTTCACGGGTAAGGTTGTTTATTTTTGGTGTGTGTAATGTTGTGGAGAGATTCTAAAATTTCTAATGTGCTTGTGCAATCTAACAGCATGTGAGCAAACTTACCAGTGGAAGGTCAGTGGATTTGTTTTAGCAGGTCACAAGCCTATTTTGTTAGTTATCCACAGGATGTGGATCATTTTATTTATTAAAAGTTTAAAGCCCTGTGGATAACTTTACAATATGTTTTAAGAATATGATTTTTTAAAGGTTGTAATAAGTAAAGAAGTGCCTCTAGCGTATGGATGTAGGGTAATGCTGCCTGGAGACAAAGAGCCAACTAAGGTTAGGCTTCGGAACAGGGTGTGTTGTGAAAAACCTCCAAAGTAGAAATAAAAAGGATTTAAAGTGAAGAGGACATTTCAACCAAATGTGCGTCGCAGAGCTAAAAAACATGGTTTTCGACACCGTATGTCAACTAGAGGAGGCCGAGCGGTTGTTAATTCCCGTCGGCGGCGTGGAAGGCAAAAACTGTCAGCGTAATTGGAAGAGTCAGCGGACGAGATAGACATAGCGCTCTTCTTAAACGCGGTATTCGGATAAGAAATGGGTCAATAGAAATGATCTATCTCTATGAAAAAACCAATATTCCATGTTTGGCTTTTGCAATTCCAAAAAGTGTAGGGACGGCTGTACAACGAAACAAAATTCGTAGACAATATCGAGAAATATTTACAAAAATAGTTAAATCTGACCCAAGAAAAGTAGCTCAAGGGAATTATTTGGTAAAAGTTCACTCCACACATAGTGAAAATTCTAAAAATGAAACAGTTTTAACAAAAATATTAAATGAACTATATGAATACAACAAAAAACAAAAATAGCACGAAAAATATTGCTAAAACCGCAGTTCAGAAGCTTATTTCGCTATATCAACAATTTACTGTAAATAAACTACCGTCATGTAGATATATGCCAAGTTGTTCAGAATACGCTTACGAGGCAATTGGTGATCATGGTTTTATTCGAGGTGGCTGGTATTCAACTAAAAGATTGTGCCGTTGTCACCCTTGGGGAGGGTACGGATATGACCCTGTTCCAAGAAAGGACACAGAATGCTAGAATTTTTTGGAGATATCCTTACTGCAATTTACGATCTTTTTCCTAATTATGCGTTTTCCATCATTATCTTTACTTGTCTTGTCATGATTGTGTTAACACCGGTAACACTTAAACAAACTCGTAGTATGTTAGCTATGCAAAAAGTTGCACCAGAGTTAAAAAAACTTAGGAAAAAGCATGGAAAAGATAGAGATAAATTAAACCAAGAAATGATGGCTTTGTATCAGGCAAATGGCATCAATCCACTTGCTGGCTGTCTTCCATTAATTGCCCAAATGCCAATATTTTTCGGACTTTTTTACACGGTTCGAGGATTGACCCGGAGAACTGGCGAAGTAGGTTTGAGATTAGGAAATGTATCTACTGTTGATTCAATGGAGGCAGATTATATACCTGTTTTGAATTCGCAAGTTTTTAATCCAGACTTCATTGGAAACGATACGGAAATGTATAGAGATCTATCAGTTGCGACTGAAATGTCGTCGCTTGGTATGGATTTAGCGCGTACTCCATGGAACGTATTAACAAATAACTTTGCTGAGGGCCTACCCTATCTTTTATTAGTCTTACTCGTTGGTTTATCTGCTTGGTATCAACAACGAATGATTCAAACAAGATCATCTTCAATGTCTGAAATGCCTGCTCAGCAGCAACTTTTAATGAAATATATGCCTTTTATGTTACCAATATTTTCATTTGGTTTTCCTGCAGCGCTTGTCTTTTATTTTCTTACCTCGAATGGCTTCAGAGTACTTACGCAGTTATTTATAACAAGAAAATATTATGGTGAAAATGCTGATACATCAGAACTAGTTAAACCAACCAAAGAAATGGTTGAATCTGTTCAAAAACAGAAAAAAGCTCAGGAAGTTGACCAAACTGAAATTCATGGAACACGCAGGCATTTAACAAATCCACCAAAGAAACGCAATAAAAAAACAAAACCCCAAGAGACAAATAGTCCTAAAAAGGGAAAGGTTGCAGAGCGTAAAGAGCCACAAACGCGCCCAACATCAAAAAGGGTGACACCAAAGAAAAATAATGAACAAGACACGCCAGGCTCACGTCGTCGTAATAAGAAAAAGAAGTGATAAAAATGGAATGGGTAGAAGTCCGAGCCGAAAATATTGAAGCAGCTGAAGAATTAGCATTAGACCAACTAGGAGTTGCTCGAGAAGATGCTGAATTTGAAGTAGTTACAAGAGAAGAAAATAGGCTTTTTGGCCTTAAAAAAACGGAAGCAAGAGTCAGAGCGAGAGTAAAACCTGTTGATCTTCCGGCAAAAACAACAAGCAATCAAAGAAAACGCTCAAAAAACACCAACAAAACATCTAAAAGCACGAAACCACCTTCAAAAAATACTAACAATACTAACAACAATAAGAAAAACAACAAGCCAAAAGTTTCCAAGCAAGCCTCAGATGATAGGGAACCTATGGAACTTAAAGACCAAGAGAAGGCTGTTATTGAATTTTTGGATGGGATAATTGCAAGTTTTCAAATTGAAGCCTCTTCTTCTACACGAATGGAAGAAGAAAGAATCATTGGGTCTATTGATGGTGAAGAAATCGGCTTGTTGATAGGACCTAAAGCAGGAACATTATTAGCGCTTCAAGACATTACTAGGACCGTGGTTCAAAGACATGCGTCTGGACGTAAAACGAATAGGCTTTCTGTTGATGTGGGAGGATATCGAGAAAAGAGAAAGGCCTCATTAGTTGCATTTACTCAAAAACAAGCTGAAGCTATTAAAGAAAATGGCGGGAAAATTGAATTAGAACCAATGGGAGCAGCTGATCGTAAAATAATTCATGATGCAGCTGCAGAAATTTCTGGTATTTCTAGTAGTAGCGACGGTGAAGAACCTCGTAGATACGTAGTTCTCCAAACCACTGAGTAAAAGTGTTGCATGAAATCCTAAAAAAAGCACAAGAATTAAATTTTTTAGGAAATCCTCCAATTGATGACCATATCCGTAATGCAAACGGCTTTTTTCAGGCAATTCAGAATTTTTCTAACGGCACGAATGAAGGAAGGATTTATGATTTGGGGTCTGGTGGGGGAGTCCCAGCCTTAATTTTAATACAAAAGCTAGAAAAATGGAGCTTCGTTCTCATGGAAAGAAAAGAAAAGAGGGCAAATTTCTTACTTGAGGCAATCAAAATGCTTAATGTTGAGGCAAGAGTCGAAGTTATTTGTGATGAAGTAGAGAATGTAGCAAGAGTTCAAAAGTATGAATGTTCTGCTGACTTTATAACAGCAAGAGCTTTTGGGCCACCAGCTGTTACAGCTGAAAATGCATGCCGGTTATTAAAAAAAGACGGTTTTCTGGTTGTAAGCGAGCCACCTGAAGAAACCAACCGGTGGACACACGAAAAACTTTCGTTAACAGGATTAACCCCGGTAAAGTATCTACAATTTCAAGATTCGACATTCCAAGTTCTCCAACTTGTCAATACCCCTAAGGATAATTTACCTAGGAAGCCTGGAACGCCCCGAAAACGCCCACTGTGGTAATGTTTCACGTGAAACTATATAGGTAGGTTTCACGTGAAACATGCATTTTGCCTATGAATTGACACTTTCTACTCAGGTGCTAAAAATAAAGGCACACCAATTGCAATATGTGCTGAACAGGCGAAATAGACATCATGGATGACCTTTTAAGTAACAAAAAACACCCTTCTTCTTTCAACCAGACACCTAGAGTTATAACAGTAGCGAACCAAAAAGGTGGGGTCGGAAAGACCACCACAGTTGTTAATGTAGCCACTTGTTTAGCTGAAATAGGAAACAAAGTGTTAATTGTCGACTTTGACCCTCAAGCTAATGCTACTTCTGCAGTTGGGGTTGAACCAGGTAGCTTCACGGACTCGATATATGAGGTGATATTGGGGCATTCTTCGATGAGTGATTGCATTATCAAAACCAATTGGCAGGGACTATCTATTGCCCCTGCAACTATAGATTTATCGGGAGCAGAAATTGAACTGGTTCCTGCTTTTAATAGAGAGAGATATTTAAAAACTGCGATTGAAAACGTAATTGATGATTATGATTATGTATTTATTGACTGTCCGCCATCAATTGGCTTACTTACTGTTAATGCGTTGACAGCAGCAGATGAAGTCTTAGTACCAATTCAATGCGAATATCTAGCATTAGAGGGTTTGGGTCAATTATTAAATAATGTTGAGAAAGTAAAGACACATTTAAATGATGAATTACATATTTCAATGATTGCGCTTGTGATGTTTGATGGGCGTACAAAATTGGCTTCTCAGGTTGTTCAAGAAGTACGTGACCATTTTGGCGAGAAGGTCTGTAATCAAGTTATTCCGCGGTCAGTGCGTTTATCAGAAGCTCCCTCTTATGGCCAACCAATTATTTATTATGACTCTAAAAGTCGTGCAGCAATAGCGTACAGAGCTTTAGCAAAGGAGATATCAAGTGGCACGTGAAAAAAGTGGTTTAGGTAAGGGTTTGGGAGCATTAATTCCATCAGAATCCTCAAATCAAGAACAGTCATTTTATTCAGAGACGACTGGGTATCAAGAAGTACCGATAGGTTCTATCTCAGTAAACCCTTACCAACCGCGAGATGTTTTTGATGAGGAGGCGCTTAATAGTTTGTCTTTATCTATTCGGGAACTAGGAGTCCTTCAACCGGTTCTTGTTAGACGTAAAGCTGCGGACAGTTTTGAATTAATAGCAGGCGAAAGACGTTGGCGTGCAGCTAAACGAGCAGGTTTAGAAAAAATACCGTCAATTGTTCGGGATATTGAAGACTTAGCAGCACTCGAACACGCTTTAGTTGAAAATCTTCACCGGCAAGACTTAGGACCACTTGAAGAAGCAGCAGCGTATCAACAATTGATAGAAGATTTTCAATTAAGCCAGGACTTGGTTGCAAAAAGAGTAGGAAAAAGTAGGTCAACGATCACTAACTCATTACGGCTTCTTCAATTACCTTCCTCAGTTCAATCTTTCCTCTTAGATGGCTCAATAACAGCAGGACATGCACGTGCGTTATTAGGATTAGATTCTCGTCAAGACCAAGATCAAGTTGCAAGCAGGATTGTGGAAGAGAACCTTACTGTGCGAGATGTTGAAAAGATAGTTCGAGAAGGAGTGAATCCTCAAAAGAGAACACCAAAAAGATCAAAAGTGAAGTCAGTATCTGAACTCGAAGTAGAAAAAATACTAAGTGAGACTTTATCAACTCGAGTAGGTGTAACTATTGGAAGTAGAAAAGGGAAGATTATTATCGATTTTGCAAACGAAGATGATCTAACCCGAATATTAAATATCATCGAAAACTGAAAACATCAATAAATACATGGCCACTAGGAATAACTCTATACTATAAGTATAGAGTTATAAGTATTTTAAAAGACTTTATCCCCAGATTGGGGAAAAACCTGTGATTTTCGTCTGTAAAAGCTCCCTGAGCAGGGCAAACACTGTCAATAATAATTATGTATGTAGTCAAACAAATGGTTCAGAAAACCAGGACAAAACACTGTCTTTTAAGACTTCAAATATTGTTTGTGAATGTGTAATTAATTCTTTTGTTGAACTAAACCTAAGCACAACTGCTGGCATTCTGGTTTCTCGAAGTATTTTCTCACTGTTACCTAAAGTCTCGATAGGTTCTCCTGTTTTTGTCAGAAAGTACTGTTTAAACAATTCAGTAAAATGTGATCCACCTGGCGAAGTAAACCCTTTAGCAGAGTAAAAGGAAATACTATTCTCGTTCTCAACTGGAGGAAATATCCCTATGTAGAGGTCAATGTTATTTTTATTACAAATATCTGCATGTTCCGACTCATCGTAATGGTTAATAACATCAATGTTCATATGTAATTCTCGAAGTTTCTTCGCGAATCCATCAGCAATGGGTGAAAATCCTCCAAGATGTCCAATAACAATGGTTGGCATGGCTTCAGATTTTACTTTTGTAATAATTCTCTCTTTTTCCTGAACTACAGCTACAGACCCTTGTTCAACTCGTTCTCCAAGTCTTTTTATAGCAACCATGCAATTTGGTCCAAAAATTGCATCAACGACTAAACCTGAGTTTCTTTGGAATAGTTCGACTGCGTTTTGTGTATCAGGGCCGAAAATACCGTCGACTTTGCCTGGATTAAAGCCAAGAGCACCCAGTGATCGCTGTAACTCAGCAATATCTTCACCCCGTAACATAGGGCGTCTTAGATACAGAAGCCTATCTCCAAGAACATAACTATTTTCAACGAGAACATCCCAAGTGATTTGATCGCATTGGCCAGAGGTTATTAGACCTCGTTGTTCTTGAAATCGTGTAATAGCGCCTCGAGTATGTTCTGAGAAAGTTTCAATTTCTCCTTCGACATAAAAATCCATTGTCTGAAGCATCCGGTGTAGTTCTTTAACACGCGCTCCCGTATCGCCTAAACCGAGTGAATTCGAGCTTTGTGATTGGTTTTCCATAATTCCGCATTCCAAATAACTACGGGATTCAGTTTACCGCTTAAAGAGAAGATGGAAAGTTAGATGAATTCGGAAAGGTCCTCAAGAAGTGCATCTTTTGATTTCGCGCCAACGATTCTCTTAGTTGGAACACCATCAGCAAATACGATCAAGGTCGGGATACTCATTACTTCAAAACGACGTGCGATATCAGCTGCGTCATCGACGTTTAATTTAGCGATTTGTATATGTTCTTCCTGCTCAGAAGCTATTTCTTCTAGAATAGGAGCGATCATTTTGCAAGGTCCGCACCATTCAGCCCAAAAATCTACAAGTATGGGTTTTTCAGATGAGTTGACTACTTCATCAAAGGTTTCGGCAGTAAGAGTTGTAGTTGAATCAGACATGTTTTCTCCGTTTAAATTAAGTGAAAGTCTTTTTTAAATGTAGCGGTCAAACTAGTGGTTGTGGGGAACATGTGACAAGTTACTCCGCATGTTGTTCTTCCAACCATCGTTCAGCATCTATTGCTGCCATACATCCAGACCCAGCTGCTGTAATTGCTTGTCGGTATGTAAAGTCTTGTACATCACCACAAGCAAACACTCCATCAATATTCGTTCGTGAAGAATCACTTTCTGTTTTAATGTACCCATTCTCGTGAAGAGATAATTGATCTTCAAAAATTGATGTATTGGGAGTGTGACCTATTGCAATAAATAAACCAGAGATTTGTAAATTGGACTGCGAATTATGAATCAGATTTCGCACAGTTACACTTTCAAGTTTGGTGTCTCCCACGTACTCGGTTACTTCATGATTCCAAAGAAATTCAATTTTCGGATTAGAAAATGCTCTGTCTTGCATAATCTTTGAAGCTCGCAGTTGATCTCTTCGGTGGATTATAGTTACTTTGCTCGCAAATCTTGATAGGAAGATTGCTTCTTCCACCGCAGAATCCCCACCTCCAACTACAGCGATTTCTTGATCCCTAAAGAAAAAACCGTCACACGTAGCACACGTCGAAATCCCGTGTCCTACTAGCTCTATCTCATTAGGGAGATCAAGCATGAGAGCCTTTGCACCAGTAGAAACAATAACAGAACTGGCTGTAAACGTTGGTTCAGCTACTGATGGGTCGCCTATCCATATTTCAAACGGTGTGGTCAGTAAATTTACCTTTGTTACTTTCTTGGTTAGTAAGGATGCTCCAAAGCGTTCCGCCTGTGACCTAAAATTGGACATTAATTCTGGCCCCATAATTCCAGATGGAAATCCAGGATAATTTTCAACTTCAGTTGTCAGCATAAGTTGACCGCCTGGTTGGTCGCTTGTGGAAGATGGTTCTCCTTCAATCACTAACGGACTTAAACTAGCGCGAGCAGTGTAAATTCCAGCTGTTAGTCCAGCAGGACCAGAGCCTATAATGACAACCTCTTTGTGGTCAGGCATCATTTTCCTCCATCTCAAACATACTTTTCTTTGGTAGTGCCGCATCTTTCGGTCTTCTTTTCCATATTAAAAGACCAATGGTGGACCATAACGTAGCGTTTAATATATAGACAAACCAAACTGCTGTTGAACGTTCCGAGAAAACCCAATTATCAAAGACCTCAATGAGTCCCCGACTAATTCCAATAAAAAGAAAAGGAACTGATATCAAAATAATAAGTATGGCAGTTAACCCATAAACTAAGGTACGACTCATACGGATAGCTGGACCGGAAGTCTTTGTTCGTATGCTTTCGATCTGGTTAACAATTTTTGTAGTGATTAATGCTTCAAAAGAATCATTTGATTTTTGATCTCCTGGCTGGAAATTTTCTGTTTCGACCATGTGGTGAGAATACCCGCTCAGATCACGTTTTGATTAGTTTTTTTAAGAATTGATGGAGCTCTTACATTCAATGGCATAAATCGTCTAAATCAAGATCATTATTCACTAACAATGTGGTCTACTTCAATTACTAAACGTGGAGGTTCAATAGTTCGGTAAGACCTAAAGGAACTTCCTGACTCTATACCTAAGACAAATGTGAGGTTTGATTCAAGATCTCCAAAATATATTCCAGTCAAATTAGATTCTTCTGCTTCGACTCTTTGTTCAATAGAGCCCCATGAGGGTTCATATTCTTCTTCGGTAGTCCATGTTCCCCCTCGTCCACTAATTTCGATAACGAGATGTTCGGATATATCTTCTGGTACTGAGCGAGGACTCTCCTCTCGGACAAAACTTTCCTCATTTACCCGAATTGCATATGGGCCTGGGAGCATTGAGGGAGGATCATCAGTAGTGGCCGTTAATTGAATAATGAACGTATCAAATTCTTCCCCCGTTTCAATACGTACGTCTTGAAGCAGGTAAGATCCGTATTCGTTAGGGGCAAAAGAGGTATAGGTGTTTACAGGTCCCGAGTTAACTGTTTCTTCTGAAGTTGTTAATGCTTGTAATGGTTCATTCGGAGTTTCATTATCTATAAGAATGTCTTCTTCTTGGTTTTTTTCTTCCAATTCCACAAGGCCTGAATCTTCAACTGATTCAGGAGCGAGACTTTGTTCCCTTTCAGCAATACCCGTATCTTCTAATGGCTGACTTGAACCAGAATTTGATGGTAAAGGATCTGATTCTGGTTGGGGACTGCCGGAAGCCGTTTCTTCAGATGAGTCAACTGAAACATTTTCCTCTATTGGTTCGGTATTTGATTCAGTAACAGTTTCCGATGCAATTTGTGTTGAAGGATTATCCCCAGATTGAAATAAAGGAATTGCAAGAATAACAAGTACTGCAGCAGCTACCGCGCCAAGAATTCGAGATGGTTTTGAGAAAGACCTGAATCGTTTATTTTTATTTGTGATGGGGATGACTGAGGGACTTGTTAATACTTCCATTTGTTGTAAAGCTGTTTGTATATGACTGGTTTTTACTAAGGGGTCATTTGGCAAAATTTTTCCAAGTTCATTACTAAGTGAACGGAGTTTTTGAACTTCCCGCATAAGTTTTTGATCAGACTCAACGCGCGTTCGTTCTTCGTTAGTTACTTCACCATCTAAATAGGCGCTTACTAATTCAAAATCATCCATCATTAACCTCTTTGACTCCTTGGGAATGGATTTTGTTCCCCAATAACTCTTCTTTTATCTTTTGACGGGCACGTGCAATCCTTGATTTTACTGTTCCAGCAGGAACGCCAAGTAATTCTCCTATGTCGTCATAGCTATTCCCCAACTGATCTCTGAGCACAAGTACTATTCGAAATTCTTCTGGGAGTGCCTGCAAAGCTGTCGTTACGTCAATTCGGTCAATGACTTCATCCTCAAGACTACTTTTGCTTTCCGTGGTAACTGTTTCTTCATTAAATTCTGTTGTTGGGCGTCGAGATTTTTTACGTATTTCATCTAAAGCCGCGTTTGTAGCAATGCGGTATACCCATGTAGAAAACTTTGAAGAAAATTTAAACGAATTAATGTTTTTTACAATCGAGATAAGCGCTTCTTGCGTCGCTTCGTTTGCATCTTCCGTATTCCCTATAACTTTCCGGCAAATGGAAAAAATATAGTCGTAGTGATCTTCCAATAATCGCTCAAGAGAAGCAACATCTCCCTTCTGCGCTAATGCAACGAGTTGTGTTTCATCAATAGACACTAATATCTTCCTACGGTGTAAAAGATGGGATTTGTTTAAGAGATTTCGATTTCAGAAATTTCCATTCGTATTCCCGGGGGAGGTTTATCACCCAAATCTGTAAACCATATAAGAACTGCGCCTCCAGTTACTCCTGTTAAGTCTACGGTTGCATTCCCTTGCGATGCAGTAATAGATCCAACTGATGCACCCCATGAAGCGAGTCCACTTTGTGGAGCGTTAGAAACATATACTTCACCAGACCAACCTGTATTTGTTGTCTCAATGGCTACACGCTGAAGTTCGTATGGTTTCTTGAGTTCGATTACGACTCCTATTCCATCTTTGAGACCACCCATTGCTCGGTTTGCATAGGTTTCGCTATACCAGATTGTTTCTGAGTCTTCGTCTAAGAGGTTATCAATGAGCTCAGGGTGCTCGACACCATCACCCAATGGATCAAAATCATCTGCTCCCAAAACCGAGACCATTTCAAAAATAGGTGATACATCAGTTTCCACCGGTTCTGAATCTAGTTCGGAATCAGTTTCGGTTTCATTTGCATCACTTTCTATCTCTGGCTGAGAAGGAGTTGACGATGTCGAAGTTGGTGATGTTGTTACGTCGGTAGATTCGCTGTCATTATTTGAACCGAAGGGGTTTCCATTTGCCGCAAAGATGATTCCAAGAACAAAGAAGAATACGAAACCGGTGAGAAGGAATTTGGTTATAAATATGTTTACATCAAAAGGTTTAGAAGATTGAACAGGGTCAATTGTGTCTGAATCTGATTCAGTATCGGTCGATTGATTTTCAAGATCATCTATAAAGTCCACAACACTAGAATATCTCTCAGATTGATCTCCTGCCGTCGCTTTTTCAATTGATTGTAGAATTTCTTTATTTATTGCATTTGTTCTCTGTTTCTTTGAAGGGACGTCTAACGTTCCCCAAAGCATGTATTGCATGACTTTTCCCAAGGAAAAGACATCAGATCTAATAGATACTATTTCTTCGTTCGCTTTGAAACCTGAATAAGAATCATCACCGTTCTTGCGGTCAGGTATTAGATCAGTATCAATGAGTTGTTTGAACTCGTTGAATCCAAACCCAGATACTTTAGGCCCTCTATCAGGACAGAGATATATATTGAGTGCAGACAGATTCCCATGAATGACCCCTTTCCCATGGGCAAATGAAATCGCATTAGCGATTTCCTTCAATATTGGTAGGGCAACGTTTAAAGGCAAAGGACCGTTTTTTTCAATGTAATCTAAGAGGGTTTCTCCCTCTATAAGTTCTGTGACTATTGCTTCTAAGTCGTCATCACCAGTTGTATCAAGGACCGTAACGATAGAAGGGTGGTTAAGCCTCGAAATAATTTTCGCTTCTTTTCGAAAGGATGATAACTGGCTTGAATTGGTTATTTGGAAAGGGTTTGTAAGGTTTACGGCTACGTCTCGTGATAAGACTAAGTCTTTTGCCAGCCATTTCTGTGTACCTTCTTCAAAAGAAATGAGTGAAGTCAGAACATACCGTCCAGAGAGTTTCCGCCCCAGCAACAACCTTGTATCTGGATTGAAGGAATCAGGCACTTTATTTAACTATGAGTGCAGGTTCATAGAACAGTTTATTGAACAAGATAGGTGATTCCTAAGACTCTAGGCCCCCCATGTGTTCCAATAACTGCTCCCAGTTGATTAATCCTGATCTTTTCTCGAGGAACAATATCAGAGACTAGTGTTGCAAATTCTTCAACATCTGGAGCATCTCCGTGAATGATACATAACTCACTAATCTCGCCCTCATTTTCAAGAACTTCTTTCAGCCATATCAGTGACTTTTTCCTAGTTCTCTGACGTCCTGCTTCAACAACTTCTCCGCTACTCAGGTCAAGACATGGCTTGAATTGTAACATTGTTCCAAGCATCGCTTTTGCGCCGCCGATTCGCCCGCCTTTCTTTAAATTATCAAGGGTGTCTAGAGTGGCGAAGATCCTAGTTCTATTTGCCAAGTTATCAATTAGAGAAACAATACTTTCTATGGATTCACCCGCTTTCGCAGCTTCAGCAGCTTTACGTATGATTGTTCCCAATCCAGCAGTAATGGATTTTGAATCTATGCATGTTACGGGCAAGGTATCAGCAAGTGCGTCTGCAGCTAGTTGGGCTGCTTGTCCGGTTGCAGAAAGAGCTAAGGAAAGATTAATACAGATAACTCCTTCAGCTCCGGCCTCTGCACATCTTTTAAATGCATTTTCAAAAGCACCAGGAGAAGGAGCAGCAGTTGAGGGCAAAAGATCACTTTCACTCATTTTTTGGTAAAAGTCAGATACAGATAGGTCAGTCAGGTCGGTATATTCAGATTCCCCGAACCGTATGGAGAGTGGAACAATTTGAATGCCGAGGTCCTCAGCTTCTTCCAAACTAATATCACTTGCACTATCGGTAACAATATGGATTGTCATGGAACCTCCTAAAAGATTACAAATGGACTCTAATCCCACCAAGCGATACATCCTAAAATTAAAGAGACATTTTCTTGATAAAACCCTCTGAACAGGGGAAATATATTCTTTAAAATAGGGTTTTTTAGAAAAGTCGCGCTTTTTATTGCAAGAATATCGATCATCGTCAACTACTCTTAGTGGAATGGGAATCCTATTTGTAAGCAACGATATTTGCCTTGAGCATGCACCTGGAGGAAAGCACCCAGAGAGGCCTGCTCGCCTATCGGCCGTTTTAGCTGGACTTGAAAGGGCACAAATGGATTCAACTGTTACGAAAGTACTAGCAGAACCAGCAGATGAGAATTTAGTGATGCAAGTTCATGATCACGATCTCATTGATCAATTAAAGGCTGTTTCAGAGCAGGGGGGCGGAATTGTTGATGAGGATACGAAGATGAGTTCTGCTTCCTGGAAAGCTGCACGAATTGCTGCTGGAGCTGGACTTCAAGCGGTTGATGAATTGCGTAATGGAAGTGCTTCAGCAGCATTTTGCGCTGTGCGGCCACCGGGACATCATGCAACAATTTCACAGTCGATGGGATTTTGTTTATTGAATAATGTTGCGGTAGCGGCAAAACAATTAAGGGATCAAGGCGAAAAAGTACTCATTGTTGATTATGACGCCCATCATGGAAATGGCACTCAAGATGTATTTTACTCTGACCCTGACGTGCTATTTGTTTCTTTTCATCAGATGCCTTTATATCCATGGACTGGAGCAGTTGATGAAAGAGGAATGGGAAAAGGAATTGGTACAACTTTAAATATACCTTTACGAGCAGGGACAACTGGAGATGTTTTTTTATCAGCGTGGGAAGAAATAGCTCTTCCAGTAATAGAACGATTCAAACCTACATGGTTAATTATTTCAGCTGGTTTTGATGCTCACCGCAGAGATCCTCTTACGGACTTAGGACTAACCTCGGGGGATTATAACTTATTCACTTCACGAATAATTCAGGTAGTTCCTTCCGGACGTCGTCTAGTCTTTTTAGAGGGAGGATATGATCTTAGAGCTTTAGAACTTTCGACGTGCGCGTTGTTACATGCGTTGCTGGACGAACAAATGCGCCCTGAGGAGTTATCCAATGGGGGTGTTGGCAGCGAAGCTATAGATGAAATTAAACGATTATTACATACTCATGAATTCTGAACACCTCAACAAATTGCTTCAATTTACTACCCCGATAAAGGAGAGTTTTGAAGATGCAGCGAAGCAAATTTATCTTGTCGGCGGGATAGTCCGTGACCTACACGTTGGCGTTAACGATATTTCTAGTCTGGATTTAGATTTTACAACGGACGCAACTCCTGAAGAAATCAAGAAAATCATAGAACCCATTGCTGAAAGTATCTGGCTTTCAGGGCAGCGTTTTGGAACAATTGGTGCACAGGTAAATGGGAAAACAATAGAAATTACGACACATAGATCAGAATCTTATGTCTCAGAATCCCGCAAACCAGTCGTAACATTTTCAAATGACATACATGAGGACCTTTCACGAAGAGATTTTACGATAAATAGCATGGCGATTGATCTTAAAACGCAGGAACTTATTGATCCGTTTAATGGGCTACAAGATCTCCAAATGAGAGCTCTTCGAACACCGCTTGACCCTACTATTTCTTTCTCAGAGGATCCTTTAAGGATGATGAGAGCCGCTAGGTTTATCTCCCGATATAACCTCACATTCGATAAAGGCTTAAAACAAAGCGTAGAAGAATTACGAGGCCGACTTGAAATTGTCTCTGCTGAACGCATACGTGATGAATTAAACAAACTACTTATGACCCCAGACCCAAACCCTGGATTTAAGTTTCTGCTAAAAACAAAACTCTATGAATTATTCCTCCCAGAACTTCTAGAAAATAGAAACCGACATCAGGTACGGTACCTTAGACAAAATCTCTCTATCCGCTTATCAGCATTACTAATAAATGTTTCGCAAAGTGCTGGAAAAGCCAGAATGAAAGAATTGAAATATCCAAATCGAGAGATTGATAACGTAGAGAACCTAATAAGTGCAGCGAAAATGATCCTTACGAAATCAATGAATAATGTTCAATACCGAAGGTGGTATTTATTTGCTGGAGAAAATCGGCAGGGTTCAATAGAAATAGCAACTGTCCAGAGATTCTCACGCAAAAGAATAAAGTCCGTTCGTCGACAATCCCGGCTTCTTGATCAGGAATTAAAAGATTCGACAATCCCACTAACAGGATCAGAAATCATCAACATTTTCGGTATTGATGAAGGGCCAAAGGTCGGAAACGCATTAGAACACCTCAAAAATCTATTTATAGAAAATGGTCCCATAAGTCGCAGTGAAGCAATTGATTCTTTAGAGGTGTGGATAAAAAGTAATGATATCTGAACGAGAAAATAATGCTTCTGGCCGTGCCCTAAATTAATGTTTAACTATGGCTTTTCTGCCCAGTCAATTAACTAAAAAACGTCCCACTAGTGAGATAAGTTACGAACTTGAAAAAAGACGAACGATTGAGCAATACCGAACGGGGACACTTTCAATTCATGATGTATGTGATGCACATCCAGAACTCCTAAGATCTGCGCACAACTATTCGTTCAAACAAGCTGGAGACTGTCCGATATGTGAACAAGAAACTCTTGTGACAGTAAGTTATGTATTTGGACCCCGGTTACCATCACACGGACGTTGCGTGAATTCTGAAAGAGATCTTGATCGCATACGCAAAAGAAAGGGATCATTTACTTGTTATGAAGTTGAAGTGTGTACATCATGTTCATGGAATTATCTGAATCGGGCATATCCCTTATGAACTCATGCTTATTATGTTTTGTTTCCAAACATAAACTAACTTAAAAGTAAACCCCACAGGAGAACCTATGCCTTTCTCATTAATACGATTCAATTTAATTGACCCCACACTTGATAGTCAGTCTCTATCCGACAGGTACAAAGCGATGCTAGAAATGGCTGAATTTGCTGACCAAAACGACTTCTTCATGGCAACTTTTGAAGAACACCATGGCGCTGATAATGCATGGAGCCCAACACCATTAATTAATGCAGGGACTGTACTTGCGAGAACAAAAAACCTTTCTGCTTCAATTTCGGCCCTACTGTTACCTTTACATGACCCAATTAGGGTCGCAGAAGATATTGCAGTTATTGATCTAATGAGTGGTGGAAGGCTGACTGTTATTTTTGGACTTGGCTATCGACCTAGTGAATATCAACTAATGGGTAAAGACTGGGCTAACAGAGGAAAACTCATGGACGAAAGCATACAGACTTTGCTTGATGCTTGGACAGGTGAACCATTTCAATACAGGGGAGAAACACATCGAATTACACCTTCACCATTAACCAAACCTCATCCGCTCATCATGATAGGTGGTACAAGCAAGATCGCTGCACGTAGAGCTGCAAGATTCGGTTTACCCCTATCTCCAGCTGCGCACATGCCTGAACTTGAGTCCTATTATTATGAACAATGTGAATTAAATGGCACACAGGGATTTTGTGCTATGCCCGGACAATCTACTCAAATGACTTTTGTGGCTGAGGACCCAGATAAAGCATGGGCTGAGCTAGGGCAATATTTTTTAAATGAAGCCTCCGTTTATGCAAATTGGCAAACTTCAGATATCTCATCAGCTGTTCATAGCCACGCAACAACCCCTGAAGAATTAAGAAAAGAAGGAATTTATCAAATAATTACTCCGAATGAGGCAAGCACTCTGGATCAAGTTGTTCACCATCCATTATGTGGTGGTATGCCAATTGATAAAGCCTGGGAAAGCCTGCAACTCTTCGTTGATGCTTTGTAAATGCGAAAAATATATTTTTGATAGACATTTCAAACAAAACCCCTACACTATGAACAGAAATTACAAACATTGATTTTTGTGCGGAAGGGTAGTGATGGCGAAGAACTGGACAGCTCCACAAATTGCTAGACATAAAGTTAGCGATGGAAACGAACCACTTGTAATGCTAACTGCTTATGATGCACCTGGCGCTCGGATGGTTAGCGATGCTGGTACGGATATCATTCTTGTAGGAGACACTCTTGCTATGGTCGTTTTAGGCTATGAAGACACAATGCAAGTCACGATTGACGACATGGTCCATCACACTGCAGCTGTTGCTCGGGCAGAGCCTGATGCTTTTATCGTCGCTGATCTTCCATGGATGAGTTATCACGTCTCCCAACAAGAAACTGTAAAGAATGCTGCGAAACTGATACGTGCCGGGGCTAAAGCGGTAAAGCTTGAAGGCGGCCAAGACAGAGTCTCGATGATAGAAGCAATAGTAAATGCAGAGATACCGGTTATGGGGCATTTAGGGCTCACGCCACAATCGGTCCTCGCACTCGGCGGCTATAAAGTTCAAGGAAAATCCACAAATGCCGCAGTCGAAATTTCTTACGAGGCTAAAGCTCTAGCTCATGCTGGGTGTTTCGCAATAGTATTGGAATGTGTTCCATCTTTGGTTGGGAAATTAATAACGGACTCACTTTCAATACCAACAATTGGCATAGGCGCTGGTCCAGATTGTGATGGGCAAGTACTTGTTTTTCATGATCTGCTTGGCATTAATCATGACCTCAAACCAAAGTTTGTAAGGACATACGCAAACATAAAAGAAGTAAGTATTTCAGCGTTGGAAGCCTACGCAATTGATGTTCGTAGTAAGAATTTCCCATCAGAAGATGAAAGCTACCAGATATCTGATGAAGAGGCAGAAGCTCTTGGGCTTTACGGAGCGACTATTCCTAAAAATGAGGATCCGCTTGCAAGTTGGTAGATGTCGGTATTTACAAGTAATGCCACTACGCTAAGTATAGAAAATTAACCTGTCCTTAGACCGGCTAAGGGCCCCGCTTGCGGGACCGAAGGAGGTAGAAACTCGTTGTGAGTACTCGAGCATATGAACTAATGATAATCGTTGACGGAGATCACGAAGACGCAACGGTTGATGAAATAGTCACACAAGTAGATACATGGGTCCAAGATGAAAATGGAACCCTCGCAAAGACTGACAAGTGGGGAAAGCGAAAATTCGCGTATGAAATAAACCACAAAACAGAAGGTCATTATGTTGTTTTAGAAATGACAACAGGGCAAGTCAATATGGAGCCGCTTGAAAGAACATTGCGACTCTCAGACGAAGTAGTTCGTCATAAGCTTATTCGCTTACCAGATCACGAAGCACAAAGACGAGGACTGATCTAAACTCACGTTAAGAGCGAGAATAATAAGGACTAAAAATGGCAAGAGATAACAACATAACTATCACAGGTAATTTAACTCGAGACCCAGAACTCAGGTTTACAGCAGGTGGAGCGGCAGTAACTGACATCGGTGTTGCTTGGAATGAGAACCGAAGAAACAAAGAAACTCAGGAATGGGACAACATACCGTCGTATTTTGACATTACATGCTGGTTTGATCTAGCTGAAAATGTCGCAGCTACACTCCGAAAAGGTGACAGGGTCGTCGTAACAGGAAATCTTAAATGGGAGTCCTGGCAAACTGGCGATGGAGAAACACGCAGCAAAGTTAAGGTTATTGCTGATGATGTAGCCCCTAGTCTTCGCTGGGCAACCATAGACAATGGAGCTATCCAAAGAACTCAAAGCAGCGGAGGTGGCTTTAATGCAGGAACTCCTGCTCCAGTCCAAAACACCGCACCAGCTTATGACCCTAACGAAGAACCATTCTAGAGAAATAAGGAAAGAATATGCCTCCTAAAAAAAACACGAAAAGAGCGAAAGCCCCTTCCGCATTAGATCGAAGAGGGAAGAAGAAAGTATCTATCCTTACACAGGAAAAAATAGAATACGTTGATTGGAAAGACGTAAACTTGCTTAGAAGGTTCACTTCTGACCGCGCAAAAATCCGAGCACGCAGAGTTACAGGCAACAGTGCTCAACAACAAAGAGACATTGCCATGGCAATTAAGAATGCAAGAGAAATGGCGTTACTCCCATACGAAAACCGAGTCACGACTCAACGAGGAGGACGTGGTGATCGAAGAAATAGAGATGATGATCGCCGACCAAGAGATGATGATCGCCGACCAAGAGATGATGATCGCCGACCAAGAGATGATGATCGCCGACCTAAAGAAACTAATG
>MDTC01006935.1_pt1 | contig 48635 bp, 45 predicted proteins | sample 811181 | NCBI WGS metagenome assembly MDTC01 (sample SAMN05326644, study PRJNA326480) | marine metagenome | isolation source: seawater | place: Pacific Ocean: North | collected 2011 | reverse complement strand
ACAAAATGAGTCAATTAATTAACAATGACTCGTTCTTAAAATCTCAAATTGTTCAAATCCACATTAATAATAATGGCTACTTTGAACTAATTCCTAGAATTGGAAATCAGAGAATCCTTTTCGGAATGCCTAAGAATATGGAAAAGAAGTTTAATAAATTAAAATGTTTTTATACAAACGGACCATCCTCTAAGGAGCTTAATTTGTATGATACACTTAATGTAATGTATAATGATCAAATAATTTGTTCAAAAAGAATTTAATATGGACGCACCAGAAATTATAGTAGGTCTTGATATTGGAACTACAAAAATAGCTTGTCTAGTTGGAAGAAAAACTGAGCATGGAAAGATAGAAATTTTAGGAGTTGGAAAAGCACCAAGTCTTGGAGTAACAAGAGGCGTGGTATCAAATATTGAAAAAACTGTTCAATCAATACGTGCTGCTGTTGAAGAAGCAGAGGCAAAATCGGGTATTGAAATTAACGTTGTAAATGTTGGAATTGCTGGTCAGCATATTAAAAGTTTACAACACAGAGGTATGATCACTAGAGATTCTATTGAAGAAGAGATTTCACAAAAGGATGTTGATGCACTTATTGAAGATATGTATAAATTAGTCATGATGCCTGGTGAGGAAATTATTCATGTCTTACCACAAGAGTATATAGTGGATAGGCAACCTGGAATTAAGGACCCAATTGGAATGTCTGGAGTGCAATTAGAAGCTAATTTTCATATCATTACAGGTCAAATGGCTGCAGCGAAAAATATTTTCAAGTGTGTACATAAAGCAGGCTTAGAAGTAGCAGAACTAATATTAGAACCATTAGCATCTTCTTCAGCAGTGATAAGCGATGAAGAGAAAGAAGCAGGTATTGCTTTAGTTGATATTGGAGGAGGAACTACTGATATAGCTATTTTTCATGATGGAATCATAAGACATACTGCTGTCATTCCTTTCGGCGGTAATGTCATTACTGAAGATATCAAGGAGGGTTGTACAATAATGCATAAACAAGCAGAGCTTTTAAAAACAAAATTTGGAGCTGCATTAGCACAAGATGCACAAGATAATGAGATTGTATGTATTCCGGGTCTAAGAGGCAGAGATCCAAAAGAAATTTCAGTGAAAAATTTAGCTAGTATAATTAGTGCAAGGATGTCAGAAATAATTGAGCATATTTATTATGAAGTTAAAAATTCAGGGTTTGAAAAAAGACTAATCGGTGGAATTGTAGTTACTGGTGGAGGGTCTCAGCTAAAACATATTAATCAACTAATTGAATTTACAACAGGAATGGATTCTAGAATTGGATATCCTAACGAACACCTAAGTTCAAATACGAATATAAATATTACATCACCTTTGTTTGCAACAGGTGTTGGTTTAGTTGCTAAAGGTTTTGAGCAATTTGAATTATTAAAAGCAAGAAATGAAACTATTAGTACAAGAATGCACTCTCAAAAAAACAGAGGAAGTTTTTTTGAAAAAATAAAAACATTTTTTGATGAGAAAGTTGACTAATTAAAAATAAAATGATATGAAATTTGATTTACCTACAGAACAATCCTCCATTATAAAAGTCATCGGTGTTGGAGGTGGTGGCTCTAATGCTGTTAACCACATGTACCGACAAGGAATAAAGGGAGTTGATTTTATTATATGTAATACTGATCATCAAGCTCTTGACATGAGCCCTGTACCTACAAAAATTCAATTAGGTCAAAGTTTAACAGAGGGTAGAGGAGCAGGTTCAATACCAGATGTTGGGATGAATGCTGCCATTGAAAATTTAGAAGACATCAATGATATTCTTTCATCAAATACTAAAATGGTTTTCGTTACTGCAGGAATGGGAGGTGGTACTGGAACTGGTGCTGCTCCTGTAATTGCCCAGGCTGCAAAAGACATGGGGATTTTAACAGTAGGTATAGTAACAGTACCATTTACATTTGAAGGAAGAAAAAGAAGAAATCAAGCGGAATCAGGAATTGAAAAAATGCGTAAGTCTGTAGATACTCTATTAGTGATAAATAACGATAAGCTAAGAGAGATGTTTGGTAACTTAACTTTGGTTAATGCTTTTGAGAATGCAGATGATGTTTTGGCTATAGCTGCTAAAGGAATTGCAGAAGTAATTTCAGTTACAGGACAAATTAATGTCGATTTCAACGATGTTAATACGGTCATGAAAGACAGTGGTGTAGCAATAATGGGTTCTGCTGAAGCGGAAGGAGAGGATAGGGCTTTAAAGTGTGTTGAAAATGCCTTGAGCTCCCCTCTTTTAAATGATAACAACATTCAAGGAGCTACCTACGTACTTTTAAACATCACTTATGGTTCTAAAGCCGTGTTAATGGACGAGATTTCGGACATCACTGATTACATTCAAGAAGAGGCTGGAGACACAGCCGATGTTATTTGGGGTCATGGATTGGATGAAGATTTGGGAGATAAATTATGTGTTACGATTATAGCAACAGGATTTAAAAGTGCACCTCATACTGGTTTGCCAATTAAAGAGACTTTTAAAAAGCACGATTTGGGTGATGAAAGGCCAACGATTATAACTAAAAAAATTGAATCTCCAATTATTTCTAATGCTAGTCAAGATGTTAAATCAAATGAGTCTAAATTAGAACTTAATGATGAATTAATTCAAGAAAAGACACCATTTAAAAAATACGCTCTTGACGACGAATCTTCTTTAGTTTCTAATGAAGATAAACAAAAAACAGAGCTTGAAGAACCTGTAGTTAAGTTGCCAACAGAAAAAAATGTAAATGATGGAAAGGTAAGGTATTTATTAGAGGATGATAATGATGAAATTGAAGAAACGAATAGTTCTAAAATTGAGAGTCATATAGAAAAAAATAATTCCGAAGTAAAAATTAACTTAGAAGAAAAACCAATAGAACCCAAAGAAATTTCTCAAGATCGTTTAGAAAGAATAAAAAAAGCTACTCAAAAATTACGTTCTCCACTAGGACTTAACGAAATGGAAAATGAACCAGCCTATAAAAGAAGAAATATTGAACTAGATGATATCAAGAAATCATCAGATCCATCGATTTCAAGATATACTTTATGGGAAAATGAAGATGAAAACGGTGAAAAGCAAACAGGGTTAAGCGATAATAATAGCTTTTTACACGACAACGTAGATTAATCTTATGAGTATTTCAAATCAGTTAGCTAATGACATCAAAAAGGCTATGTTAGCTAAAGATAAAAATAAGCTAGCTGCTTTAAGAGCTGTTAAATCTGCTTTTTTGTTAGAAAATACCAAAGAGGGTTCGTCTAGAAAAATTAACGATGATACTGCTAGGCAAATTATTGGTAAACTAGTAAAACAAAGGTTAGATGCTTACAAGATTTACATTGATCAAAATCGGCAAGACTTAGCAGATGAAGAAATCACACAAGCAAAAGTTTTAGAAAAGTATCTTCCTAAACAAATGAGTGAAGAAGATTTGAAAAATCAATTAAAAATACTTGTTGATCAAACAGGTGCTTCAACAAAAAAAGATATGGGAATGGTAATGGGCAAAGCTATGGTTGAATTCAAAGGTAAAGCAGATGGGGCTCTAATTTCTAAGATTGTTAAAGACCTTCTAGCATAGCTATGGATTTTATAAATCCAATTATAGAGCAATACGCCTTAGATCATTCAGATCAAGAATCAAGTTTATTAAAAAGATTAAACAGGCAAACGAATTTAAATGTTTTACAACCAAGAATGCTCTCTGGACATCTACAAGGAAGACTTTTAAGTTCTTTTTCAAAAGCTTTAAGTCCAAATAAGATTTTAGAAATTGGCACTTATACGGGTTACAGTGCCTTGTGTTTAGCTGAAGGTTTATTACCAAATGGTATTTTGTATACAATTGATATAAATAAAGAATTATTTTCTTTTGCTCAAAAATATTTTAATGATTCGATTTACAAGGACAAAATAAAAATGATAGTAGGTGATGCAACAGAACTAATCCCTAATATGAATCATCAATGGGATTTAGTTTTTATTGATGCGGATAAGGAAAATTATTCAGTTTATTACGATATGGTAATAGACCGTGTACGAACTGGTGGTTGGATAATTGCAGATAATGTCTTGTGGAGTGGTAAGGTTACTAAATCCACGTCAAAAAATGATTTAGAAACAGCAGCGATAAAGGATTTCAATAATAAAGTAAATTCTGATAAAAGAGTATGTAATACCCTAATCCCAGTACGCGACGGAATGATGCTCATGATTAAGAATTAAACTTCCTTTAAAAACTTAAGCAAATTATATTATTTTTGAACCAAATTTTGATTGATAAACCTCAAAAAACTTAATATGAAAAACATATCAAAAATAACTCTCTCTTTAATTTTATGCTTTCAGTTTTTATTAACAAAAGCAGATGAAGGCATGTGGTTACCAATGCTGCTGAGTGATGCTACGTATAAGAATATGGTAGAATGCGGAGTTAAATTATCTAAAGAAGATATTTACAATGTAAATAATTCAAGCTTAAAAGATGCTATTGTGGCATTAGGAGGCGGTTTTTGTACTGGAGAAATAATTTCTGATCAAGGTTTAATGTTAACTAATCATCATTGCGGATTTGGAACTATACAAGCAAATAGTACAACTGAAAATGATTATTTGACAGATGGATTTTGGGCAATGTCAAAACAAGAAGAACTGCCTGCTGATTTTGGAGTTTGGTTTTTAAACGAGATTGCTGACGTTACTGATGAGGTATTAAGTGGAGTAACAAAAGATATGAGCGAGGAAGAAAGAGCAAAAGTAATTAGAGCAAATACCAATGCACTTAAAAAATTAGCTATGGAAGGTAAGAACGGAGAAAATTTTTCTGTTAAAGTAAAATCATTTTACTATGGTAATTTATATTATATGTTTACTTACGACATCTTTAATGATGTAAGATTGGTAGGTGCTCCACCTAGTTCAATTGGTAAGTTTGGAGGTGATACTGATAATTGGATGTGGCCTAGACATACTGGTGATTTTACAATGTTTAGAATCTATGCAAATAAAGATAACCAACCTGCATCATACAGCGAAGATAATCAACCATTACAACCTAAACATTCATTGCCTGTTTCTATAGCTGGAGTTCAAGAAGGTGATTATGCCATGATAATGGGTTATCCTGGCAGTACTGATCGATTTTTAAGTTCTTGGGGAGTAAAAGAAGCTGTTGAAGTAGAGCAACCTGCACGAGTTAAAATTAGAAGAATTAAGTTAGATATCATGGAAGCAGAGATGGAAAAGAGTCAGAAAGTTCGTATTCAGTATGCTTCAAAATATGCTAGTGTTAGTAATTATTGGAAATATTTTTTAGGCCAAAGTGAGCAGTTGGTAAAAAATAAAGTTCAAGCTAAAAAAGAAAAAATTGAGGATAGCTTTGTGAAGTGGTATAATAACAATGAAATGGAAGATGAATATGGCGATGCTTTGGCTCTGATAAAACAATCAACAAATAGTGCTTCAAAATTTACAATTCCCTCCGTTTATTTTCAAGAAGCAATTTATGGTTCTGAAATAATGAGATTCTTGTATAGAAATATGAGTCAGAGATCCCAACTATACTCTTCATTATTGTCAGGTGAAGGAATTACTGCTGCAAAAGAGAAGTTAATTAAAGTAGCTCAAAACTTTTATAAAGACTACAATGCTGAAATAGATCAGAATACACTTTCTGCTGTATTAAATTTATATTACAATGATGTCCCAAAAGAATATCATCCATCTTTATTTGCAAAAATGGGAGAAAAAAATGGTGGTGACTTTTCAAGTTTTGCAAAAAAATATTTTGATAAATCACCATTTGTTTCAATTGACAGGTTTGAAGAGTGGTTAAATAATGATAAACTGTCTACAAAGAATATCGATAAAGATCCTGTATTGAAACTCGCTACAGAATTTTTTAAAGTTTTTAGAGAGAAAATACTTAAACCTAAGTCTTCTTTTGATAATGACTATCAAAAAGGAATGAGATTATTTGTAGATGGGCTTAAAAAGATGGGAATGAATAAAGCTTCTGATGCAAATTCAACTATGAGATTTACTTTTGGAAATGTACTATCTTACAATCCTGCAGATGCTGTTAACTATGATTTTTATACTACACTAGAAGGCGTTATGCAAAAAGAAGTATTAACTGAAGATAAAAATCATGAATTTTATGTTCCTCAAAAATTAAAAGATTTATTCGAGTCAAAGGATTATGGTGCATATGCTAGAAAGGAAGATGGCAAGTTGCCAGTAGGGTTCTTGTCAAATAATGATATCACTGGTGGTAACTCAGGGAGCCCAGTAATCAATGCTCATGGTGAATTAATCGGGACTGCTTTTGATGGAAATTGGGAAGCAATGAGTGGTGATATTTACTTTGAGCCTAATATTCAAAGAACAATATCAGTTGATATTAGGTACACGTTATTTATTATAGATAAATATGCTGGTGCTACGCATCTAATTGAAGAAATGAATATAGTTGAAAACAGGTATGAAGAAGAAGAGATAGATGACACTAAAATTATGTCTACACCACAACCAGTTCCCTCACTAGATTAATTTAAACTTTTTTGAAACTCTCTAATAATTAAAGATCGGGCTTTCTCTGAAGGACTTATTTTTTTCAATGCTATATTTTCAAAAATTTTTGCACTTAATTCAATTCCACTAGACTGATTATTTAATTGGCTTATAGAATTATTTACCAATTGAATGGTTTCCTCTTTCCCCTTAATTAACTCACTCCATGATTTTGGTGATATATAAATTTGTTGTGACATATTGTGAGTGTATTCTTCTCTGATGATTTTAAGTAATTCAACATGTAAAGTTGTTGCTTTCATTCCATTTTTGTGTACTCTGATAATTAAATTATTTGGATCTATTCTTTCAAGAAATAAAATTGCTCTTTCATATGCTTGCATTTTTAATGGTAAAATTTTTTCATATTTACTAGCTTTTAGTTCCTTTTCATTGTCTTTAAGAGCTTTGTTAAAGAAATGTTGGAGAATTAAATATGTCATAAGCAGCATTCCTGCAAGCGGGATAAAAAGAATTAGTGCATCTTTCATTTTTTTATTTTAAATGTATAACGAATTATAAAAATAGAGGTTACAAAAGTGAATAAAGTGTTGATTTCTTTTTTTAAAAATCATCATTAAAATAATCAATTAATTACTTTTGCGCCATGGAAAAAAGTATTATTAAAAATAATGTTTCAGAAAGAGTGAAAAACCTTTCTGAATCTGCCACGATTGCAATGGCTAGAAAAAGTCGTGAATTAAAAGCTCAGGGTATTGATGTTATAAGTTTAAGTCTTGGAGAACCAGATTTCAATACTCCAGATTTTATAAAAAATGCAGCTGTTGAAGGAATTCATCAAAATTATTCGAAATATATGCCTGTTAATGGTTATGAAGATTTTAGAGAAGCTATTTCTAGAAAATTTAAGAGAGACAATAATATATCCTATTCTTCAAATCAAATTGTTGTTTCTACTGGTGCAAAACAATCTATTGCTAATGTTGTTTTAAGTACTGTTAATCCTGGTGACGAGGTTATTATTCCTGCACCTTATTGGGTTAGCTATGAGGAAATTGTAAAAATGGCTGAAGGAGTTCCAGTTATTATTGAAACAAAAATTGAAGATGATTTTAAAATTACTGCAAGCCAACTTCAAAATGCTATTTCTGACAAAACAAAATTAATGATTTATAGTTCACCTTGTAACCCGTCAGGAAGTGTTTATTTGAAAGAAGAATTAAGGTCATTGGCAGACGTATTAATTAATCATCCTGAAATTATTGTTATTAGCGATGAAATATATGAACATATTAATTTTACAGATTCTTACTTTTCTTTAGCTGCTTTTGATGATGTATTTGATCAGGTAGTTACTGTCAATGGTGTTTCGAAAGCATTTGCAATGACTGGATGGAGATTGGGTTATATAGGTGCCCCTGAGTGGATTGCTAAAGCATGTACTAAGATTCAAGGCCAATTTACATCCGGAGCTTCTAGTATTTCTCAAAGGGCAGCTTTAGCAGCTGTTAGTGCAGACCCTAGTGTAATTAGGGAAATGAAAGATGCTTTTTTACAAAGAAGAAACTTCATTATAAATAAACTCCGAGAAATCTCCGGAATTAAAATAAATCAACCTGAAGGTGCCTTTTATGTCTTTCCAGATGTCAGTGATTTTTTTGGTAAATCTGTTGGTGACAGAGTTATTAAAAATTCAAATGATTTATGCCTATATTTATTAGAGGAGGCAAAAGTTGCTCTCGTTACAGGAAATGCTTTTGGATCTCCTGCATGTTTGAGGATTTCTTATGCTGCTTCAATGAGTGAACTAACTGAGGCAATGTCGAGAATTTCAAATGCACTAAATAAATTGAAATAATTTAAATTTCTGATGAGATTGCTTTGATAGGGCTCATTTTTGTACTTACAAAAGACGGAAGTATCATTGCAGCATAACATGAAGTAAAAGTTATTATGTTTAACATCACAATACTCATTAAAGGAAAGTGCATTGGAACTTCGTTCAAATAATAGTTTTTTTGAGGAAGTGTTAATAGGCCATATTGGTTTTGAAGAGCTATAATTATTATTGCTAGTAAATTTCCCATAATAAAACCAGAAGCAATCAATATACCTCCATGAATTACAAAAACTTTTCTTATTGATTTGTTTTTCATTCCTAAAGCTTTCAGAACACCTATCATCTTTGTTTTCTCTACGATTAGTACTAGAAGCGCTGAGGACATATTAATTACTGCTACAATAATCATTAAGATAATTATTATATAAACATTTTGATAAATTAAGTTTAGCCAAGAAAACATTTCTTCATGAATTTCTTCAATTGAATTGACTTTGAATTGAGGTCCAAAAACCTGTTTTAATACAGTTTGTGTTAATTTACAAGTTTCATAATTTTTCAATTTGATTTCATACCCTCCAGTGTAATATTTTCCACTTCCAAGTGTGTTATTGAACTTAAATTTGTCACTGTGATAGTCATAGATAATTTCTATGGTATCTGGGATTTCCATTAAATTTTGATCTTTGTTATTATCAATTTCATAAGCAATTAATGTTAGTTGAGTATCTTTTTTAGTATTTATATTGATATTATTTTTATTTGAAATTTCGTTATTTCCCCATCTAAATAAAAAAGAATTTGATTTTGATTTATTTCTACATTTAATTATGTATTGCGTAGAATCATTTGTTTTTATTATATCAAGGTTTATTGAAGTTCCCCATTTATTAATTTCAATTAATTTATTTAGGCTTATAAAGCCAAATTGATTATCTAGTTTTTCTAATCCAGTGTTATATATTCCTCCTAAGACAAAAACTCTTTGTTTGGGATTCCCCTCTGAAATGAAAAAAGCTCTAATTTTATCATTCACGTTAAGATTTAGTTTTTTAGATGTTAGTTCTGATAAGATAATCGTATCGTTTTTGAAATTTCCAAATTTTGGGCATTTACCTTCAATCAAATATTGATCAAAAAATCCAAAATTAACATTGTTATCTAATCCCTTTAAAATGATTCCCTGTACTTCTTTGTTATTTGGAGACTTGTTTTGTATTATGCACGGTTTGTAAGCATATTTTTGAATTTCTTTTATTTCTTTTAGTTGTAAAAGTGTGTCAATGGAAATAAATAGAGTACTAATTGGACTTGTTTCATTATTTTTATTTTGAAAGACAGATTCAATTTGAATATGACTATCAAAATTAATTAGCTTATTTTTAATTTCTTTCTGAAAGCCTGTTGCAATACTTAATGTTAAAATCATTACACATACTCCAAGTGTAATTCCTAGAACTGAAATAAGTACAATGGGTTTAGAAAAGTTACCAGAACGCTTTTTATTTTTTAGCATTCTTTTTGCTATAAATAATTCAAAGTTCAATTTTTCATTAATTTGTATATTAATAATGCAGACTTCTTACAAACATCAACATTTTAAATCTTATTTTAGTTACAGAGCAGGTTTATTATTTATTTTTTTGTTCTCGGCAATATTTTATTTCTCCCAAAGTTCTGAAAAAATTATTGTTGGTGCAGAAAGATTAGATCAATATTTAGAAATAATTAAGTCAAAAAATATTGGTTTAGTTGCAAACCAAACATCAACAATTAAAAAAGAACATCTAGTTGATGTGTTATTAAGCGAAGGAGTTAATGTTCAAAAAGTATTTTCACCTGAACACGGGTTTAGAGGGAAGTCAGATGCTGGAGAAAAGGTTAAGGATGAATTTGATTTACAAACAGGACTACCAATCTTCTCTCTTTATGGAAAGTCAAAAAGAAAACCATCAAAGGATTTACTAAAAGATATTGAAATTATTGTTTTTGATTTACAAGACGTCGGAGTAAGATTCTACACTTACATAAGTACACTTCATTATGTCATGGAAGCATGTGCTGAAAATGACATAGCGTTAATAGTATTAGATAGACCTAATCCTAACGGATTTTATGTTGACGGACCTGTTCTTGAAAATTCATTTAAATCATTTGTTGGAATGCATCCTGTTCCAATTGTACATGGATTAACTATTGGGGAATATGCTACTATGATAAATGGTCAAAAATGGTTGAATAATGGAAATATATGTTCATTGAAAGTTGTTACTTGTTTAAACTATAATCACAGCATAAGGTATTCACTTCCAATTCCTCCCTCACCAAATCTTCCTAATATGATGAGTGTTTATTTGTATCCCTCCCTATGTTTTTTTGAAGGTACCGATATTAGTGTTGGAAGAGGAACAGATTTTCCATTTCAAGTATTTGGTTCACCTAATTTAAAAGAAGGGAAATTTAAATTTACTCCCATATCCAAATTTGGGGCAAAAAATCCAAAGCATAAAGGTGTTTTATGTGTCGGGAATGACCTAAGGAATATAAATATTGATTCGCTAAATAATGTCAAAAAATTTAATTTAAATTGGTTAGTTTCATGTTATCATAACTCTAAATTACCATTAGATTTTTTTAATAAAAATGGATTTTTTAACTTATTAGCAGGGACGGACAAGCTTATGAATTTAATAAAGGGAGGAGCTAATGCTTCTCAAATAAGAGATACTTATCAAAAAGATTTGATAAAGTACAAACAAGTTAGAAAAAAGTATTTATTATATGACGATTTTGAGTAAATATTTGCAGTTTTATAACTTATAAATATTATTAACTTTTAAAAAAACTTAGTAGATGAGAATAGGAGTAATTGGAGCAGGTTCAATGGGTGCGGGTATTGCACAAGTTGCAGCATCTGCAAATTGTAGTGTAAGCATTTTTGATCATTCTAAGGGTGTTTGTCAACTAGCTTTAGAAAAATTAGAAAAGATACTAACTAGGTTAATTGATAAAAAACGAATTAGTACAGAAAAAAAAACATCAATTTTAAAAAATATTTCCATTGCTAAAGATTTAGACGAATTTAAAAACTGCGATGTTATTATTGAAGCAGTAGTTGAAGATGAATCCATTAAAAAAGAAATCTTTAAAAAACTTGATAGATTGGTTTCTAAAGAATGTATTATTGCCTCTAACACTTCATCACTGTCAATTACAAATTTAGCATCTAGTTGTTCATTTTCAAATAGATTTATTGGTATTCACTTTTTTAATCCAGCTCCTTTGATGCCCCTAGTAGAAATTATTCCTGCTTTGCAAACTGATAAGTTAATTTTACAAGAGACTCATAAGTTAATTAAACTGTGGGGCAAGTATCCAGTCATTGCTAAAGACACACCCGGATTTATTGTTAATAGAATTGCAAGACCTTTTTATGGTGAATCTTTAAGGATTTATGAAGAAGGAATAGCAGATTTTATAACTATAGATCAATCTTTAAAAAAATTTGGAGGATTTAAAATGGGCCCTTTTGAATTAATGGATTTCATTGGTAATGATGTAAATTATGCTGTAACTGAATCTGTTTTTAGGGCATTTTATTTTGATCCAAGATATAAACCGTCTTTTACTCAAAGACAATATGCAGAAGCAAATTGGTTAGGAAGAAAAACAAACAGAGGATATTATGATTATAGTAATAAAGAATACTTAAATAAGGAAGTTGTATTAAATGAAAAGTTGGGTGTGAAGATTTTTGATAGAGTTTTAGTGATGTTAATTAATGAAGCTGTTGATGCACTATATCTTGGAATTGCAAGTGAAAATGATATTGAAATAGCAATGACGAAAGGGGTTAACTATCCAAAAGGTCTATTACAGTGGGGAAGTGAAAAAACTTATAGTTGGTGTGTTGAGAAGTTAGATAGTTTATATGAATTATATCATGAAGACAGATATAGGTGTTCACCTCTTCTAAGACAATGGTCTAATACAAACTAAGATTCTTTGGTTTTACAACAGGAACTTTTTTTAGTGCAATTTGAACTTTGATTACTTAAATTATCATTTTCATCTTTCTTATTTGAATCTTTTTTTTCTATATTATTTTCCTCTTCGGGTAAAGTAATGCTTGCTGTTGTGATTCCTATGCCAAAAATTGCTATTAATGAGAATGCAAGTAGAAGTTTTTTCATAGTTAAATTTTTTGTGTAAAAATATTAATTAAGCTGTAATGGGTAATCTAACGTAAAAAATAAATTAAAGTTCCGCTAAAATTGTTTCACCTCCTGTAATGGTGTCATTTAAATTTACTTTTATCTTTGAGTTTGTTGGGATAAAAATATCAACCCTAGATCCAAACTTAATAAATCCTGCTTCCATACTTTGGTTTACCTCTTGACCTACTACAGCATAATTACATATTCTTCTTGCAACTGCTCCAGCAATTTGTCTGTATAATATCCTGTTTCCATCATTTTTTATAACAATAGTTGATCTCTCATTTTCTATACTAGATTTTGGATGCCAAGCCACAAGATATTTTCCTGAATGATATTGGCTGTATATAACTTTTCCATTTGTAGGATACCACTGCTTATGAACATTAAGTGGTGACATAAAAATACTTAACTGTATACACTCCTCATTTAGATATTCGTTTTCAAATACATTTTCAATAACTACTAATTTACCATCGCTTGGTGCAATGATATGTTTGTTATTAATTGAAATATTTCTTGTAGGGTTTCTAAAAAAATGGAGTATCAAATAAAAAAAAACTATGCTCAAAACAGAAATGGAAATATTTATCACATAATAAGGGATGAATTTCAAACTAAGGATATTCAATATTGAAATCAAAATCAGTGTAATTCCTATAGTTGGATATCCTTCTCTATGTATTTTCATGGAAAAAAATTAATAAAACGTAAATTAAAGGAATTGTAATCATAAATGCATCCATTCTGTCAAGAATTCCTCCATGTCCAGGAATAATTGATCCTGAATCTTTGGCATTTGCTTGTCTTTTGTAATAAGATTCTATAAAATCTCCGAGTGTTGCTGTAAAAGGTAAAATGAAACTAATTATTATAATTAATAAATAATGAATATTTGCAAAATATGAGCTGAAATAATACTTAGAAATAAATCCAGCAAACAAACAGAACAATAAACCTCCAATAAATCCTTCCCAAGATTTTTTGGGAGATATAGAAGGGAGAATCTTATTTTTCCCAAATTTAACACCCACAATGAATGCAAATGTATCAAATGTCCATGTTAGGATAAACATTAATAAAACTATTGAGGGGTTAAATGATCCTTGTTGATTACTAATATTTGAGAGCCCAATTAATTGAATTAAGGTGAATGGTATTATAACATAGAGAAATGCAATAATTTTCCTTTTTCCTTTTCTTAATTTCCACATTTCATATAATGAATATATTCCAAGAATTAAAAATAAAATAGAAAATGATTCTCTTGAGTAGGAAGTTCCCATCCACATAATCAAAATATAAAGTATCCCAGAAAATGATCTTTTAATTAATTCGTTCATTTTATTAGAATGATTTATGGTTTTAAAAAATGCAAATAATGATTTGAAAGAATGATTAAAATTATGTTTTATGCAGATTTCTTAGATGATGATTTTTTGGCTTCTGTTTTAGCGTTATCACCTTTGCTTGTTTCATCAGCTACTTCTTTTTCGATGTTCTTTTTTTTAATCACTTCCTTTTCAAAAGGCCTCTTACCAAAAATAATTTCTAAATCTTCCTTGAAAATAACCTCAGTTTCAAGGAGTTTATTTGCTAGCTGATGTAATTTATCTTCATGTTTTTTAAGAATTGATTGGGCTCTTTTGTATTGACTATCGATAATTTTTTTAATTTCTTGATCAATTATTTTGGCAGTTTCTTCAGAATATGGTTTTGTGAATCCATATCCTTGATTTTGAGAATCATAATAAGAGACATTACCGACCTTTTCATCTAAGCCGTAAATAGTTACCATTGCCATTGCTTGTTTAGTAACTTTTTCTAAATCACTTAGAGCCCCCGTAGATATTTTATTAAATATAATTGATTCAGCTGCTCTTCCACCAAGTGCAGCGCACATCTCATCAAGAATTTGCTCGGTTGTGGTTAAAGACCTTTCTTCTGGAAGATACCAAGCAGCTCCTAAAGATCTTCCTCTAGGAACAATTGTTACTTTTACAAGTGGGTTGGCATGTTCTAGCATCCAACTTACAGTGGCATGACCAGCTTCGTGATAAGCGATTGTTTTTTTCTCCTGTTTGCTAATGATTTTATTTTTCTTTTCTAACCCCCCAATAATTCTATCAACAGCATCTAAGAAATCTTGTTTTTGTACGCTTAGTTTCTTTTTTCTAGCAGCAATGAGAGCAGCTTCATTACATATATTTGCAATATCTGCCCCACTAAATCCGGGGGTTTGTCTTGCTAAAAAATCTTTATCTAATTTTTTTTCTAATTTAAGAGGTTTTAGATGTACTTCAAAAATTTCCTTTCTTTCATTTAAGTCAGGCATGTCTACATATATCTGTCTATCAAACCTCCCCGCTCTCATTAAAGCTCTATCTAGGATATCAGCTCTATTTGTCGCTGCGAGGATGATAACTCCAGAGTTTGTTCCAAAACCATCCATTTCAGTAAGAAGTTGATTTAAAGTGTTTTCTCTTTCATCGTTAGATCCCATGTTAGGATTTTTACCTCTTGCTCTTCCAATTGCATCAATTTCATCAATAAATATTATACATGGTGCTTTTTCTTTAGCTTGTTTAAATAAATCTCTCACTCTTGATGCTCCAACACCAACAAACATTTCTACAAAATCAGATCCTGATAATGAGAAAAAGGGGACCTTTGCTTCTCCAGCTACTGCTTTTGCTATTAATGTTTTTCCTGTTCCAGGAGGACCAACTAGTAATGCTCCTTTAGGGATTTTTGCACCTAATGCAGTATACTTTTTTGGATTTTTTAGAAAATCAACAATTTCATTTACTTCTTCTTTAGCTTCTTGTAACCCAGCTACATTATCGAATGTCACGTTAGTAGATTTACCTTGTCCAAACATTTGAGCTTTGGATTTACCGATATTAAATAATTGACCACCACCTGCACCGCCACCAGAAACTCTTTTCATTATGAAGGACCAAATTGCAATCATAATTCCAAAAAATATTACCCAACCAAAGATTTCCCTTCCAAAATTATCTTCTTCGACGTAATCATATTGCAGTGATTTATTTTCTCTACTGTATGATTTTTGTGATTCTTCAAGGAAGATCGAAAATGTTTCATTGTTTGGAATATTGAAAAAGTAGTGTGGGCCATTATTTGGACCTCCAAAGACGCTTTTATTTGGGATATTTTTGTCCTTATGTGGTGGTTGTTGTAATTCTTCGTTGTATATATAAACTCTTGCTTCTTTTTTATTGATTACTTCAATTTTTCTAACTTGTTTGTTTTCTATAAATTGTTTGAATTCAGAATAGTTAGTTTTCAAAACCCCAGAATTCATTGGGTTGAAAAAATTGATTGATATAAGAATAACAAATACTATTCCGTAAATCCAATAAAAATTAAATTTTGGAATATTATTTTTTCCTTTTCCTTTTCCCTTATTATTTTTTTTGTTTTTAAGCATTCTTATCATTTAAGATTCATACACTTCTGTAGGGGCATCTCCCCAAAGATCTTCAATATTGTAAATTTCCCGAGCTTCCTTGTAAAAAATATGAGCTACAACATTTACATAATCCATTAGTATCCATTCGTTGTTGCCTTTGCCTTCTTCATGCCAAGGTTTTTCATTGAGTTCTTTAATACATTTTTTATAAACTGATCTATTAATCCCCTCAAGATGAGTTGCTGAATCTCCATGACTTATTAAAAAAAAATCTGAAACAGCTCCATCAATTCCTCTAAGATCTAAACAGGTAATTTTGTTGGCTTTACCATCCCTAAGACCTTCAATTATTGTATCTTTTAGCTGCATGCTGCTTTTGTTAGTCAATTGTTTATAGTTGTAATTATTTATGTAATAGGTTGACAAAAGTAGTCAATTATGATTAAATCTCTTGATTTGTTGATTCCTTTATCGTTATTTTATGTTAATGTTTAATAATACTATTGGGAATCAAGTAATCAAACTCAAATCTGTTGATTCAACTAACAATTATGCTGCCAAGTTGCTAAAACAGACAAAAATTCCATTTGGAACTGTTATTATGGCACGTTATCAAACAGATGGTAAGGGACAAATAAATGGATTGTGGGATGCTGAAGAAGATTCTAATCTGCTGATGAGTGTGATATTAGATACTGAATTTCTAACTATCGAAAAAGTTTTTTTTTTAAGTAAAGTTGTTGCTTTGTCATTGATTGGTTCATTAAATCAATTTGGTATAAAAGCATCTATAAAGTGGCCAAATGATATAATTGTAAATCGTAAAAAAATTGCAGGAGTTTTAATAGAAAATCAGTGGTTTGGCCATCAACTTTCCTCAAGTGTTATTGGAATTGGATTAAATGTAAATCAAGTTGTTTTCCCTAAATCTTTCAATGCAACAAGTCTAAAATTAATTACATCAAGATTATTTGTTGTAGAAGATGTTTTAAAAGTTGTTTGTCATTATCTGAATCAATTTTATAAACTGTTAATTGATTTAAAATTTCAAAAAATTGATTTAGCATATCATGAATTTCTAATAAATTATAATGAGTTAGCAAATTTTAAAGAAGAAAATGAAATATTTACTGCTAAGGTAAATGGAGTTAATGAGTTGGGTGAGCTAGTTTTACAATTAAATGATGGGCAAGTTAAATTTTATAAACTAAAACAAATTACTCAACTGTTGTAGCTTTTTCTATTTGATTAGCCATGAAATTAAAAAGTTCATTTAACGGTTTTCCAACCATTATTTTTAATGCGGGGCTTAGATTTACTCTACAATTTATTTGAGCACAACATTTTTCATTAATGATCTCTTCAAGTTCAATTTTTAATTTGAAATTAATTGGAGATGAGTTGCCACTTGAAATTTCAATATGGTTTTCACTTACTTTATCTAATATCATTTCAAGGTTATAAATATTTTGCACCTTAAAAGAGCAAAAGTTTTCTTCTGATTTCCAATTAGTAATTTTATCTTGAGGAAATAATTTTTTGTAGTTATTTAGGTTTGATAAAAACTGGTGATAAACGTCAATTTTTTTATTTAGTGATACTTTTTTGCTTTGAATATTAAGCATTTGGATTCCAGTTTGATGGTGATTTACGCCAATGGTTGAGAGTTCTTAAGTCTGATTCTTTTATATAATCATTTTCAACAGCTATTTTTAAAAGACTTTCGTAATTTGTTAAAGTTTTAAATCTACAATTTGCTTTATTAAAGTTTTCTTCTGCATGATCAAAACCGTAAGTAAATATTGCTCCCAAACCAATAACTTTAACTCCAAAATTTTTCAATGCACTTACAGCATCTAAACTACTTTTCCCAGATGATATTAAATCTTCTATAACAATTACACTTTGATCAGTGCTTAAATCACCTTCTATTATATTATTTAGTCCATGAGATTTAGCTGATGATCTCACATAGCAAAAAGGCAGGTTAAGCGATTCTGCAACTAGAGCTCCAATTGCAATACCACCTGTTGCTACACCTGAGATACATGTTGGCATGAGATCAAATTGATTTATCATACTAATAAGTCCATCTTTTATGTAATCTCTTATTTCCGGGTGACCAAGGATTTTTCTATTATCACAATAAATTGGAGAATTCCAACCAGATGCCCATTTAAAAGGGTTGTTTGGTCGTAGTTTTACTGCATTGATTTTTAAGAGAAATTCTGCTACTTTAGCGGCTTTATCATTTAAATCATTCATTTTGCAAATGTATAAAGTTTTTGATTTATCATACCACATTATTTTTTCTCACAAAGTATTGAATAAAAGTTCTAAACTTATCTCTAGTCATTTTGAAATAGATAGCTTAAATAGTGAGTCAAATTCGTCATATTTAGTTGTTAATAAAAATCCATTCAAAGCTTTATTAGAATGGTACAAGGATTATGAATTTATTGATGCTGCAGGTGGTTTAGTAAATATGCGAGATTCTTACTTATGGATATTTAGAAACAATAAATGGGATTTACCCAAGGGAAAAGTTGAAATAAATGAAAGTTTTAGTCAAACTGCATTGAGAGAGGTTAAGGAAGAATGTGGTTTGAATAATACTCTCGAAATAGTCAAATTATTATATACTTCTTTTCATGTTTACGAGCAATTTGGAAAACAGATTTTAAAAAGAACTCATTGGTATTTGATGAATTATAGTGGAAATGATATTTTAAAACCCCAAATCGAAGAAGGAATTTCAAGTGCAATATGGGCTAACTCAACTAATAGTCAAAAATATGCTAAATTATCATTTGATAATATTAAAGAGGTTTGGGATGCCTTGAAAATTTAGTTTTTTCCTCCAATCCCAAATATTGATTTAGTTGAATTATTTTTTTGGATGTTAAAAAAAGTAACATCTATGCTCTGATTATTATACAATGGAGTTGGTGGGTATGCTGGATATTGTGCTATTAACCCATAAGGGTCAATTAGTAGATGTGTGGGAAGATGATCTATATCAAAAGTGTTTATTATTTCTTCTATGTTAACAGGTTTGCATATTTGCCAATTAAAATGTTTATTTTCTTTAATATAATTTTCGTACTTAACATCTTCTTGGTCCATATTAACTGAGACAAAATTTATGAAATCATATTTTGTATTCATCTGATTGATGATTTCCATTTCTTGTAAGCTTTTGTGATTCCATGTTGCAAAAAAATTAATGTAGGTGAAATTTTTTTGACAATCTTCTACATTTAAGTATTCGTCATTTTGATTTACTAAGTAAAATTCTGGACATTTTCTTCCAACTTCATATTTTAATAGTTCATAAATACATTTTTGCGAAATTAATTTATGCTTTTTCCAAAGGCTAGTTTTTGTAATATGTGTTAGCATATCTATTACTACCTTTGATGAAAATTCATTTGAGCTAAAGCCATCATATAAACCTTTTATTATTGCTAATTCTCTTAGTTTGTTAGGTTCAAAATATTGATTTTTTGCAAGTATGTTGTTGAGTTTTTCAAAATCTTGAAGTTGGTTTATAGTGAACAGAACTTTCTCATACATTTCGTTTCCACAAATTCTAAAAGTTTTGAAATAAAATAAATTAAAGAACTGCATGTAAGCATCATTATTATATCTTATTTCGTTTTTTTTTAGGTAGGTGTTAAATAAATATGTTCTGTATATATCTCCTTTACTTTGATGAGCCATTTGTTCCAAAAGTGCAATTTCGTATCTAATATAATTGTGAAGATATTTTATTTTATTAGGCCCATATTTTTTACTTACAAAAATTTTAAAATCGTTAAGACTATCTTGAAATTCATCATCGTGTCTTGCCATTCTTATAAGTTTATTAGTGTCACCATATAAAAAGTAATCATAGTGTAAGTTGAAGCTAAGTATCAGATTATTGATGTCGTCTTGAGCTAGGTCTAAAAAAAGAAGCTGAATTTGAGATTTTTGTAATGATGAAGACTCTAAAAGCGTATCTTCGGGGAAATACACACTATAGTTTTTTGTTGATGTATCTACATAAATAAATCCATGAGATCTGCCAATTGATAGTTCGGTCAGTTCGTTATCTATTAAATCTCCAACGAGTTTTACCTTTCCAGTAGAATCAATTGTTCTTTGGTCGATAATCAAGTATTGGTTGGAAATGTAATCAGTTTTTTTTTTCCAAATTATACTTTGGTTTTTATAATTAGGAGCAATAATATCTATTGTAATAGCGCTAATTATATTTGACCAAAATGTTATTAGTGAGATAAAAAAAATAATTTTTTTCATTTCTATATTTTAACGCATTCGGGCACTAACTTTTTAATATCACCATTATTTTTAATGATTTCTCTAACAATTGATGAAGAAATCATGCCAAAATTTTTGCTAGTTGGTAAAAAAATTGTGTTGATTGATGGGTTTAATATTAGATTGGTTTCTGCAATTGGTTTTTCATATTCAAAATCCACACCTGTTCTTATACCTCTAAATATATATTGGGCATTTACATCATTAGCAAAATTAATAGTTAGTCCTTCATAAGTGCTGACTGAAATATTAGTGATTTTTGAAAATGTTTCTTCAATCCATTGTCTTCTTTTTTCAATTGGAAAAAGATAATTTTTAGTAGAGTTAATGCCAATCCCAATAAAAAGTTGATCAACCATATTTGCTGCTTTTTTAATAACATATTCATGACCCTTAGTTATTGGGTCAAATGAACCGGGGAAAATGCCAACTTTTTGATTCATGTTAATCATTTTTAAAAAAAGAGAAATTTACACTACTATACGTTCTTTGTTCTACAAAGTTAACCGAATTATGGAAGTTGTTTTCTTTTCCATGTTCTAAAACCAACCAACCTCCTGGAGTTAAAATATTTTTTTTAAAGACAATTTCTGGAATTTTGAATGATTTTTTATCTAAATAAGGAGGGTCAGCGAATATAATTTCAAAAGGAGTAAGTTTTTTTTCTAAAAAAGAGTAAACATTAGCTTTATATGATTTTATATTCATTTCCCATATTTTTGCTTGTTGATTGATAAACTTAATTGAACTTAATTGTTGATCAACACATTTTACGCTGTGGGCTCCTCTTGAAATAAATTCATAAGCGATATTCCCTGTTCCTGAGAATAGATCAAGAACTGTTACATTTTCAAGTGATATCTTGTTTTCTAAAATATTAAATAGGGCTTCTTTTGCATTGTCTGTAGTTGGTCTTGCCTTAATACTTTTATTGAACGGGATGGTTCTAGACTTGTATTTTCCGCCTATAATTCTCATTTAAAAACAGTACTAAAATCGGATTGTTGGTGTGTAGTACATTCATTACTTGGAAAAATAGATTGAAGTCTATTTGTTATTTTTTCATTTTTTAACCCAAAACATGAAAACTTGAAATTAAGATTAATTAATTTGGTTTCCTTTATTACATTAAGTATAAAGTACAAAATATCATCATCATTGTTTATAAAAAATCTATTTGCTAGAGTTAATTTGCCGTCAATAAAACTTAGAATGTAAATAAAACTTTCAGATAAGTAATATTTAAGTTCTGAAACATTATTATTAATTAATAGTGGTTTTATTATTTGGTTGAAATTACAATTAGGAATTTTATCTTTAATTGAGTCAATAATTGTTTTTTTTTCGCACCAAAATAATTGGGCTTCTAAGTGAGGTATTGGTTGTTTAAAAAAATCGTAATTATTGTCATTTGATATTAAAAGCTTCTTTTTTTGTTCCACTGAAAGCTCATTAAACAATTCATCAGGAATAATGTTAAAATATGGGCAGTCAATGTATATATCAACTTCTTCAAATTCGCTTTTAAAATTGTAATTTTCTAGGCTATGTTTCTCCCAAATATTATTATTGTTTTTTTGGTGAAAATGGTTATTTAAAAAGAATATGATTTCTTTATTAACAGTCAAAGAGAAAAGTTATTATTTCCAATTACCACTTGTTTTAACTTCAGTCATTGACCCTGTAATTAATGTGTCTCTTTCATTAAGAGGGTCATATGGAGAGGGGTCATAAGCTGTAAAAACAGGAGTTCCTATTTTAGATAAAAGATAAAAGTTATTTTCCTCACTATCAACTTCATTGTATGTAGTAATTGAAGATTTACTAAATTCGAAGGTAACATTTGATGTATCAAAATTTCTTTTTGCTAGTAAGGACTTGAATTTTTCTAGATTAAGTTTAGGACTAGAAAATTCATCTTCTTTGATTACTGCTTCTTTACCTACATGCAACGAGTTGAAATCGTTAGGATTGTAAAAAGATGGAAGTAAATTATATTCAAATAAATCAGAGAGGTCAGACCAAGCAACTCGAGACGATTTTCCAATAATATCTTTTCGCGTTAATGGTATTGAAATTAAATTATCTTTTCGTTTTATTTCAAATAATAGTGTATCTCGATTAGCATCCTTTATAAGGTTTAGAATTTCTTTTGAATCATTATATACTATTCCATTTACATTCAATAAGATATCATTTATTTTGAAACCTTTCATTTGAGGAATAGAATCTTTAACAATTAATCCTTTAATATTTTTGTCATAAAATTCTTTATCATTTCCATTGAAATCAATAATATTCGCAGAAACAAAATGTGTTTTTTGATCTTTTCTGTAAAGCACAACTTCAAATGACACATCATCACTAGATTCTAGGATATCTGCCTTTAATTTAAATTCCTTACTTTTTGACATTGGAACAATATTAAGTCTTTCTATTTCAAAAGGAAATATTCTTTTATTTGACGAGTCAACACTTCGAGGAAATAATTTTTGTGCAACATTTATCCATGATGTATCTTTTTTCAATAGTCCACATTTTAAAGCTTCTGATTCATCATATGACTCAATTTGGATATAGTCTTGAATAATATCGTATCCTAAAATTTCAGCATGTTCTGGAGTAATTTTATAGTCAGGAACAACACCTATTGTGCTTATCGAATACACACTGTCTTCAACAAGAAATCGTTTTAATTCATTAAAGTCATCACTATACCAACCGTATTTTTTTTTGTATTCAAGTTGAGTTAATTCAATATCTCTTAAGCCCTGCTTTATATTAATATCTATTTCTTTTTTAAGTTCTATTTCAGAAATTGTAGTTGTAACGGATGAAAAGGTAGAGTATCCAAGAAATAAGCAGCTAATTAACATCACAGCAAGAACAATGATATGAAGTTTTTTGGTAATGATTTCTTTGATGTAAAGGAAAGTCACTATTCCCATTAGAAAAACAATTATTGCACCCATTAAAAAGTTTCCAGATTGAGAGATATTTCCAGTTCTATTAAATGCGGTGTATAGTAGCATTAACCCTGAAAATGAAATGATAATCGGAAAAATATATTTTTTCGCAAATGTTCCTACTTCTTCCATGTTAGTATTATTGATTTACAAAACTAATATTTTTTTAAAACCCAACCATTTCACAACATTATAATATTAATAATACGCAACAAATTTATGTGGTGTTAAATCTTGTTGTTTAATTAAAAATAATACATGATTAAATCCAAAATTCGTAAAATTATAGAGTGTTAAAATTATATTTTACAATATTATATACTGCTTTTAAATGTTTAGTATTGTTAATTATTTTAATTTGTATATTTGCTATCCTTACAGAAATAAATTGGATAAAAAACTCTTAAAAAAAGCTTTTGAACTCATTAATGTTGCTAGATCAATGAGTAATCTTTTTGAAAAAGAAAAATCAATTACTTCAACCTATGTTCACGCAACATCAAAAGGACACGAAGCAGTTCAAATTGCAATGGGAATTCAACTTAAAAGCTGTGATTTTGTATATCCGTATTACAGAGACGATTCCATGCTTTTAGCAATGGGACTTCAACCTTTTGATTTAATGCTTCAACTTTTGGCAAAAGAAAAAGATCCATTTTCTGGGGGTAGGACGTATTACTCACATCCTAGTTTAAATAATCCAAATTTTCCCAAAATTCCTCATCAATCTTCTGCAACAGGAATGCAAGCTATTCCCGCAACTGGTGCTGCAATGGGACTTCAATATAAAGAAGTAGTTGGAATATCAGATAATAAGGAGCGCCCTATTGTTGTTTGCTCACTTGGAGATGCGTCCTGTACCGAAGGCGAGGTTTCAGAAGCATTTCAAATGGCAGTTTTAAAAAAGTTACCTATAATTTACTTTGTGCAGGATAATGAATGGGATATTTCTGCCAATGCTAAGGAAATTAGAGCACAAGACATCTCTTATTTTGCTAATGGATTTAAAGGTCTTGAGGTTATAGAAGTCGATGGTCAACATTTTCCTAACTCCTACAAAGGTATTAATCGTGCATTAAATATTGTCAGAGATAGGAAAGGTCCTGTTTTAGTACATGCTAAAGTTCCTCTTTTAAATCATCACACCTCAGGTGTAAGAATGGAATGGTACAGAGATGATATAGAACAACACGTTTTAAGAGATCCATATCCAGCTTTGAAAAAATTATTATTAAAAAATAATTTTTCTGAAAAAGATTTAAAACAAATAGTTTCTAGTTGTAGTGAACTAGTAGATGATCATTTTAAGAAAGCTCTTAAGGAGAAAGATCCAAGTCCTGATCAATTATATGATTACATTTTTGCACCAACACCTGTTAAAAAAGAAGAAGGCCAGCGGAGTCCTAAAGGAAAAGAACCTACTGTTATGGTTGATTCAGCTCTTTTTGCAATAAGAGAAATAATGGAGTCTGATAAACGTTGTTTATTGTATGGTCAAGATGTTGGTGGAAGATTAGGTGGTGTTTTTAGAGAAGCTGCAACTTTAGCTCATCAATTTGGTAAAGAAAGAGTATTTAATACTCCAATACAAGAAGCTTTTATTGTTGGAAGCACTGTAGGGATGTCTGCAGTTGGTCTTAAGCCAATAGTAGAGGTGCAATTTGCAGATTATATTTGGCCAGGATTAAATCAATTATTTACTGAAGTGAGTAGATCTTATTATTTAACGAATGGTAAATGGCCAATAAGTATGGTGCTAAGAGTTCCAACAGGAGCTTATGGGTCTGGAGGTCCATATCATTCTTCAAGTGTTGAGTCGATTGTTACAAATATTAAAGGAATTAAAGTCGCATATCCCTCAACCGGAGCAGATTTAAAAGGATTATTAAAATCTGCATATATTGATCCTAATCCTGTTCTTTTATTAGAACATAAAGGATTATATTGGTCTAAAATCCCAGGTACTGAAGGTGCTAAAACTATAGAGCCAGATGAGAATTATATACTTCCCTTTGGTAAAGCTAGAACTGTTTTAGAAGCAGGAAAAGATCAAATAGATATGGGTGACACAATTGCTGTAATTACTTATGGAAGAGGGGTTTATTGGTCTTTAGAAGCTGCAAAAAAATTCAAAAATAAAATAGAAATATTAGATCTTCGTAGCCTTGCTCCAATTGATTATGAAATGGTTTTTGAAACAGTTAAGCGACATGGGAAAGTACTTCTTTTAACTGAAGAGCCAAGTTCTGCAAGTTTTACTTTAGGTTTAGCTGGTTCTATTCAAAAGAATTGCTTTAAATTTTTGGATGCCCCAATAGAAATTATTGGGTCTGAAAATACTCCTGCAATTCCTTTAAATAAAACATTAGAAGCAACACTTTTACCAAATGCTATAAAGGTGGAGAAAGCAATTTCAGCTCTTTTTGACTTTTAATTTCATAGGCTCGTTTTAAAGTAATAAATTTGTCACTAAATTATAATTATGGAGTTTTTAGATAAAGAATTTTATGGGAATAGTTTGACCAAATGGTTGATTTCGTTAGTGATTTTAGTTGCTTCTTTTGTTTTAGTCAAAATATTTTATTGGATTTTTAGTAATGTATTGAAGAAAATTACCGATAAAACAAAAACAAACATTGATGACGTATTATTAGACAAACTAGAAAAACCATTAACTTACTTGTTGCTAATAGCTGGTTATTGGGTTGCAATTCACTTTCTTAGATTTAATGACTCAGTTGAATCATTTTTGGAAAATATTGCCTATTTCTCTTTGATTTTAAATATAACAACAATTTTATCAAGAACTTTTGATGCTGTAATAACAGAAGTGGTAATGCCACTTTCTGAAAAAACTGAAAGTACTTTTGATAATCAATTGATTCCAGTAATCCAAAAAGGGATCCGTTCAATAATTTGGGTACTGGGTATAATAATTGGTTTAGATAATATAGGTTTTGATATAACAGCTATGATTGCTGGTTTAGGAATTGGCGGCTTAGCTTTAGCTTTAGCAGCTCAAGATTCAGTAAAAAATATTTTTGCCGGAATTATGATATTCTTAGATAAACCTTTTAGATTAAATGATAGAATACAAATTAATGGTCATGATGGCTCAGTAGAGGAAGTTGGATTGAGAAGTACAAGAATTAGAACTTTGGAGGGAAGAATAGTAACTATCCCAAATTGTACCTTTACAGATAACAGCGTTATTAATGTTACTTCTCAACCTGCGTTAAAAGTTAAGCTAAACCTTGGATTAACTTATGATACTAATGAAAAAGAAATGCAAAAGGCAATTAATATACTTGAAGAAATTGTTAAAGATGAACCACAAATAAAGGACGATTTTGCGGCAGGTTTTAATGGGTTTGGTGACTTTTCACTTAATATTTTATTTATTTATTACGTAAAGCCAGAAGGGCATTGGTTGGATACTCAAACTTTAGTTAATAAAGAAATTCTACGAAGGTTTAATGCAGAAGGTTTAGAATTTGCATTTCCTACACAGACAATTTACAAAAAATAAAAAGGAGTTTGTTTATTGGCTGAAAAACAAAATTTTTCCTTGTAATTGCAGCAAAAATACAATATTTATGAATTTTAGAGTTCAGTAATTGTTGCAGCTGCAACTGATGAATTTCCATCTTCGTCTAACATCTCATACCAATTGATTTCACCGTTTTCTTCCTTTCTTTCAAAGCTTACAATAACTTCAAACTTAAGACCAATTTCTTCATCAGTAAAAGATACAGTAAGCAAGACAAAGCCAGTTTCTCCGTCAATATAATAGTCATCAGGACGAAAATCTTCAGAAAATTGGTATTCATCTGTGTAATATTCCTCTCCGTCAATTTCATATTCACATCCCCAAAAATCTCCCCAAAGAAATTTAATTTTCCTTTATGTTTTATTGCTTAACTCTATTTTACTCATTTAATTATTTTTTCTTAACATTCACTCGTGTAATTTAATTATTTTTTTAATAAAATTATTTACATAAAACTTAAAAAGTAAATATTGCATAAATTATATATAACCTTTATCTATATCAAAATAAGACAAATATATTAGTCCATATAAATTTAAAAGGATAAATTTTTCAAGGTTGCTTTTAAACAAAAAAGGACCGATCTCTCGGTCCTTTTTGATTGTTTTTTTTGTAACTTAATTATTTACAGAAATTAATTCTATTTCAAATATTAAGGGCATGAAAGGTTTAATTGGGCCCCCAGGTCTTGGATTTGCACCGTATGCAAGTTCCTGTGGAATAAAAAATTTATATTTTGCCCCTTCTTTCATTAATTGAACCCCTTCCGTCCATCCTTTGATTACTTGGTTAAGTCTAAAAGTTGCAGGTTCACCTTTATCTACTGAACTATCAAATACTTCCCCTTCGGGTGTAGTCCCATGATAATGTACAGTAACATTACTAGTGTCAGATGGAGATTTCCCCTGTCCTTCAAAAATTACTATATATTGAAGACCACTTTCAGTAGTTAAAACACCTTCTTTGGACTTATTTTCTTCTAAAAATTTAATTCCACTAGCTTTAGCACGTTCTTCTTCCATCTTTTGTTTATTCATAAAATAATCTTGAATAATTTTTTGAGAGCTTAAAGAATCTAATAATGACACACTCGTTTCATTAAAATTGGATAAAATTGATTGATTGATAATTTCCAAATTTAAATCTGGAGATTGTTGTATTATTTGTTTGTTTTGGGTCTTAATGCTTTGAGCAATAGCATGTCCTATTGCATAACTCACAGAGTCTACATCAGAACTCAAATTGATTTTTATTCCACTTTTTGAGTTTTTACATGAGGAGGCTATTAAAGCCAAAACAAAAAATACGTATATCTTTTTCATTTTAGTTAATTTTTAAAAGTTCAACATCAAATATTAAAGTAGTATAAGGGCCTATTTGGGCGCTTACTCCTTTTTCACCATATGCCAAATTGTAAGGCACATACAATCTCCATTTTGATCCCACAGACATAAGTTGAAGGGCTTCAGTCCATCCTTTAATTACTCCGCTAACTGGAAATGTTGCAGGCTGACCTCTATCAACTGAACTATCAAATACAGTTCCATCCAATAGTGTTCCGTGATAATGGGTAGTAACTTGATCACTTAAAGTTGGTTTAGGTCCATCTGCAGAATTAATAATTTCATATTGTAAACCGCTTTCTAAAGTAACTACTTCTTTTCTTTTCCCATTTTCAGCTAAGAATAATTTTCCTTCTTCAATTTTTCCTTCACTTGCTTTTTCTTGTTGCTTTGTGAAATATTCTTGAATAACTTTTTGGGCATCTTTGCCTTCAATTTTTGGTTCTTTTTTATCACTTAATACATCCTGAATACCAGATTCAAAGTTTTTTAAATCGATATTAGGAAATTGTGATTTTATGTTCTCTCCAATATTAACTCCAAGGCTGTAACTTACAGAGTCTACTTCATTTTTTAATTTTTGTGCATTCATGCTTATAGTTGTTGTATTGATTGATATAAATAAGGCTATAATTATATAAATATTGTTTTTCATTTTTTTTATTTGTTCAAATGTAACCTTAATAGTGAGCTAGGAAGTTTCTTTAAAGTTAAAGTTTGTCAAATTATCAAGACTCTTTTTCTTTAGAACTAGGTTTTTCTTTTTTCTCTTCAGCTTCACTTTCTTTAAGTTTAAGGTTATTAGTATCATGAAGAATATTATACCATTGGAATAATTTTTTGATATCAGAGTTGTAAACCTGTTCTTTATCGTAATTTGGAACAAGTTTCTCAAATTCGCTTTTCAATTTATCAATATCTTCATTATGTGAAATTGCTTTTTCTCCTTTATTTTCTAAATAAATGTTTTTATAAATCTCTGAAAGTAAAACTTCTTCGTCGTATGTGTATATACTAATATCAGAAAGTGCGCTAATCTTATTAGTATTAAAGATTGGAAACCTTTTTTTTTCTAATAGTGATTCTACAATCACGTTATTTTTTGATTTTCCTACTATACTGAAAAGTCCAGATTTTCCAGAAATTGAAATGATGTCCTTTAGTTCCATAAATAATAAAATTCGCGCAAAGCTAATAATTATTCAATAACTAGCTTCAAAGGACTTAACTTTGGTTGATTTTTAATTTTTAACCAATATATTCCATTTGAAATATCATTTTTGTCAATACTAAAAGTATTTTTTTCTTTTATGGAATAATAAACTATACGTCCATTAATATCAAGTATTTCTATTTCGAAGGGTGGTTTTGATCCTTCAATTTTTATTAAAGTATTCATTTTGAATGGATTGGGTTGTGCTTTAATTTTGTGTCTATCATTTTGAAGTATTAGATTTGAAGAAAAAATGGATGAGTCAATAAAAAAATCAGTTGAAATATAATCTCCGAAATTACCTTCTCCTTGTAAAATTATATTTTCGTTGAAATCTTTTAGTAACCAATTTCCATTTGCTAACGCCGTATCATAATTATTTGCACTCATTCCATCCCCATATTGGTCATGTAGTTCAAATGTGTAACATTTATTAGGACTTAAATTTATATTTGAAATAATTGTATTGTTCGCTTGATTTCCTCCTCCTAATGGCAAGCAGTCATATGGACCTTCATTATACCAAATAGAATCTTGGTCATCTTTAATTGTCCAATATGTCTCCAGGCAATACCAATCTAATTTAAGCTCAAATCTCAGTGGTGAAATTAAGTAGTTATTTACCATTAAGTCAATGGTCACTAAACTATCACAATTGTTAACAGTAGAATAGCTATGAGTATAAAAACCAGATACATTATAAGTATTATTATCCCAAACCATTGAATTACAAGCAGAAATATTTATTGTATCGTTATAGATTTTATTAATAGACAAGTTTAAGGATACTATACTATCACAGCCGTGTATTGATTGATTAGTATCAACATAAACTCCACTTTCATTATATTCTGTTCCGTTCCAAATATAAGATACACAACTTGATGCTTGATCAAAAGTGAAACTTGATGCATTAATAGTTAGCTCAAGATTAATAATGCTATCACAGCCGTTAATGGCGATCAATGTGTCTGAATAGTACCCACTCTCATTATATTCTGTTCCGTTCCAAATATAAGATTCACAACTTGCAGCTTGCTCAAAGGTTATAATTGAAGTATCGATAGTAAGTACTAGGTTAACGATGCTATCACAACCATTAATTGATTCCAAAGTTTCAGAATAATTACCATTCTCAGTGTATATTACTCCATTCCATTCAAATTCGTTACAAGAAACTACTTGAGTATCCAAAACATAACTTTCATTAATTGTTAAATCTAATATAACAATGGAGTCGCAATTTCTACTATTGGTAGTATTAAATATATAATAGCCAGAGGAGTCGTAGTTTGTTGAATTCCAAAGAAAATAATCGCATGCTGACTGCAAAATTGTATCATTAATTCCGCTTGATATTAATGTTTGAAAACCATCTACCTTTCCATAACCAAAACTATTATTTGGAACTGATCCTGTATAATTGTCTGTAAAAGCACTATTAATTAAATCGTCTTTGAAATTTTGGTAATTAGATTGATTACATTTTTCAAGAAAAAGAGCTGCGATACCTGCAACAACGGGACTTGACATAGATGTTCCACCATTTTTGTAGTGAAGTCCTCCATCTCCGAGTTCAGCATCGGTAAGGTTTCCTATAAGATAAGTTGGAAAACTACTTACTGTAGTCTGACCTGAAGCGGCAACATCAGGTTTTATTAAGCCATTCCTTGTTGGTCCAGTACTTGACGTCGACGAAATTTCACCACGAATTCCATCATTACTTACCCAATCCCCCAAGTTATTGATGTATCCACTTTCATTTACGTAATTACCAACCGTAATTACACTTTGTAAGCATTGGAATGAACTACACATTGTCGATAATGTGTCAGGGGAGGCATACTTTTCAATTTCAGCAAAAGAAGAAACATCCGGTATTTCACTGCCTCCAACAATATCAGACATATTAATGTTAGAGTGGCCCCAAGTATCAAAACCACCTGTTCCAGCGATTTGAAAACGATAATAATAGTCTAAACTATCAGGATTTGGTAAATAGGCTTGAATTAAATAAACTCCATTAATTTCTTGTGCCCAATACATTACTGTTGCTAATTGATCACCATCGTTATTTCTCAATGTATCGTATAGAATTGTATTTAAATTTGAATTTACATTTTGATAAGTCCCTAATGCTCTGTGACTAAAATTTGGATCTTTCTGATCAGCACCAACTGTATAATTTAATTTGTTAAAATCAGCTGTATCTGCCCAAATTTCGGCAAAAACAGTTCCAAAGGATTCATTGTACTTAAACCAGGTAAATGCTGTGTCATCTTCAATATAACTTTTAACATGGTATGCACCCCATTCACCAGAATTTCCAGCTGAACTTACAAATATATGCCCGTTTGAACTTTTGATTAAATTGTCGATGTACTGCGCACTCAGGTCTTTTCCATCGTGAGATCCAATATATGTTCCCGCACTTGCGTTAATTACACATGGCTTTCCTAGTGAATCAGCAATGTTATAAATGTACTCAGTTGCGTCTTGAACGCTAGTCAAGAAATTGGTTGCAAAATTAACTTCTACAACTATTATGTCAGCCTCGTAGGCAACTCCTTTATGCCTTCCAGTTGCTAAACCATTTCCTAACGCAGTTCCAGCTACTGTAGTGCCATGGCCATAAATGTCGTTGTGTGCTTCAGCTAATCCTGATTCAATTTCACTTGAGTTCCAATGTTGGCCATAACCATAGGGTTGAGGAGTATTACTAGATGCAGATAGCGTTTGATCCCACAGCGAAATAATTCTTGTGGTTCCGTCAGTATTTTTAAAGTCATCATGATTGAAGTCTAATCCGGTATCAATAAAACCAATTATTACATCCTTTCCAGTAAAAGATGAAGAAAGGGGAGACTTACCAGAATGAATACTATTAATTTTATTATTAACTCTCATTGTATCATTATGAGGTGTTCCAATCTCAGTTGGAACGTGAATGCTTTCAATTTCTGAGCTATTTATAAATTTTTCAAAATTATCAGGTTTAATTCTTATGTAGTGCCAATCATTAATTTCTCTAAAATAAGTAGCTTCATAGTGTTTGCATAAGTTTTTTAATTTATCAAAATCTCCTTTTACATAAAATCCAATATTTGTTTTTTTTAAAAGTTTTGAAAGTGATTGTTTTAATTGAAAGTTGTAAGGTTTGGTAGCTAATTGACCTAACAAAGAATTACTTGTTAACAGAAAAATAAGGAGAATTATTTTAACAAGTTTATTCATTTTTTTAATTTAATGAAAAAAATCGCAATTAGGAATTTCTTTTAAGTATTTGGCTTTTTTTTGTTCTTTATCTACTTTTATAAAGTAGGTTTCAGTTCCATTTGAAATCATAAGATATGATGCATTTAATCGTTGTTGATAGCTCAGAGTTTGAGCTAACACATTATCGTTAATTTTTATATTTGGAGCTTTACATTCTACAATTATTTCAGGTTTCCCTTTATTGTTATAAATTAAAATATCAAATCTTTTATTTGTTCCATTTACTGTAATTTTCTTTTCAATCACCATTAAACTTTTAGGATATCTTTTTTCATAGTGAAGAAACTTCCAGCAGTTTTGTCTTACAATTTCTTCAGGAGTTTTTATAACCCATTTTTTTCTAAGTTCGTCATATAAATATTTTTTGAAATTAATTACTTTAGTTTGAGTTGTAAAGTTTGGAATCATAACTTTATACACAAAATTTATTAAAATTGGATTATAATCAAATTAAAACATCTATTGATAATAGAGTCTATCAGCCTATTTATTTTCTTCAAGGTGAAAATACGTATTATATCGACGAAATTGCAAATAAATTATTGAATTCTGTATTAGAAGAAAGTAAAAAAGATTTTAATCAAACAATTCTTTACGGAAAAGATTCCAGTGTTGATCAAATTATAGATTATGCTAAGAGATACCCTGTGATGTCTGATTATCAGTTAATAGTAGTTCGAGAAGCTCAGCATTTGTCAAGAGCCATCGAAAAATTTGAAAATTATTTCAAGAGCCCTGTTCTAACTACTATTTTAGTATTTTGCTTTAAAGGAAAAAAAATTGATAAGAGAAAATCTATTGGCAAATTGCTTTCAAAAAGTAAATTTTTAATAGATGCAGACCCTATTAAAGATTATCAATTGCCTGATTGGGTTGCTAACAATGCTAAAATTAATGGATTAAAAATTGATCAAAAGGCCTCAATATTAATTGCTGAATCTTTAGGAAATGATTTAGCTGCTATTAATAAAAACATTAATAAACTCAAATTATTAATTGGAGCCAATGAAGTTGTCGATATTGAATTAGTTCAAAAACACATTGGCTTTTCAAAAGATTTTAACCTATTTGAATTAACAGATTCAATTGCAGCTTTAAATATCCAAAAGGCAAGTTTGATTGCACAACATTTTGGTAAAAACAATAAAAATCATCCAATTATTGTTACAATTAGTCACTTATATGGGTTCTTCACCAAATTAATGAAGTATCATTTTTACGAAAGTAAATTTTCGGAAAGAGAATTAGCTGTAAAAATTGGTGTTCATCCTTTTTTTATTAAGCAATATTATAATGCTTCCAAATATTATTCAAAACAAAAACTTGCTACAATTTTATCAGAATTAAGATACTATGACCTTTTGAGTAAGGGAGTTTACAGTTCAAACATTAAAGAGGAAGATATTTTAAAAGAAATGATTTTTAAAATTATGCACTAAATTCACAATTAATATTTATTAATTGTCTACAAAAAATACTTATGATAGATTTAAGAAGTGATACAGTCACCAAACCAACAAAAGAAATGAAAGAATTCATGATGAATGCTGAATTGGGTGATGATGTCTTTCAAGATGATCCGACAGTTATTGATTTTGAAAATCGTGCAGCATTAATGTTTGGAAAGGAGGCAGGTTTATTTTGTCCATCAGGGACAATGTCAAACCAAATTGCCTTGATGGTACACTTAAAACCTGGTGATGAGGTCATTACAAGTAAAGAAGCACATATATATAATTACGAAGGTGGGGGAGTTGCTAGAAACTCAGGAGCTTCAATGAGGTTGATAGAAGGATCTAGTGGATTGATAAGTGTTGATGATGTTAAAGCAAATATTAATCCTGATGATATTCATTATCCAATTACAGCTTTGGTCTCATTAGAAAACACTTCTAACAGAGGAGGTGGGGTTTGTTATAGTTTAGATGCAATTAAAGAGATTAACAATTTTTGTAATTCTGTTAATCTACCTATGCATTTAGATGGGGCTAGATTATTCAATGCACTGATAAAAACAAAAATTACTGCAAAAGAGATGGGTGTTAATTTTAATTCAATTTCTCTATGTTTTTCAAAAGGACTAGGCACCCCCTTAGGTTCGGTTCTCATAGGAGATAAAGAATTTATTCATAAAGCAAGAAGGGTTCGAAAGGTTTTGGGAGGAGGTATGCGACAAATTGGCATGATTGCTGCTGCAGGTATTTATGCACTAGAAAATAACATTCAAAGATTAGAAGAAGATCATTTTCACGCATCTGAAATAGCTAACTCCTTAAAAAAATGTTCATGGGTAAGCTCAGTGATGAATGTGGAAACAAATATCATAGTCATTAATTTAAAGGATAATTACAGCAATAATGATTTTGTCAATAAACTCAGGGAAAAGGGAATACTTTCTATTCCATTCGGAAAAGGAAGAGTAAGAATGGTCACTCATTTAGATATTTCCTCTTCAGATATTGAAAGAGTAAAAGAGTCAATTAAATTTTAATAAGAATTTTGTTGTGTTTTTAATTGCATTTTCGATACTATTAAATTCAAAATTAAGCGAAGTTTTTATTTTTTCATTGCTGTAGTTATTGTCTTGGTAGGATGTTCTTGCTGTTTCCTTTGTTAGGTTTGGACTATTTCTAGTAAATATGCATTTTAATTTTTCAATTCTCCAAGCTAATTCAAGAAGTGATTTTGTAGCTTTTTTATTTGGAGCTTTAACTTTTAGCTCATTAGCAATTTTTTCAAAAACGCTTTTGTAACTTATGTTTTCACCAACTAGAATGTATCGTTCTGAATTAATTGTTGACTCTACAAGTTTTATTATAGATCTAGAAACGTCTCTCACATCCACAAAACCATTACTCCCAGTTGGATAAAAGCTTAATCCACTATATATCTGTCTAAAAATTGTTGTGCTTGATCTGTTCCAGTCTGATGGTCCTAATATGATACCAGGATTAACAATTACAGCATTTAAACCTTCTTGGATTCCTCTCCAAACTTCGTTTTCAGCTTTATATTTTGAAATTGCATAAAAACTATTGGCTTTACTAATATGCCACTTAGATTTTTCGCTGTAAAGTCCTTGTTTGTTAGCTTTCCTACCTATTGAGGCAACAGAGCTGATAAAGCCAAGTTTTTTAATCTTTTCATCTACACAGGCATTTACAATATTGGCAGTACCTCTAATATTAATGCTACTAATTTTTGCTTGATCTTTTTTATTGAAACTAACTATCGCAGCACTGTGATATACAAAGTCCATTTCTTTTACTCCATCAAAAACTTGGGTAATATCCTCAAGATTCATTTCAATCCAATTTATTTTTTCAAAAAGTGTAGCTGAATTGTAAAATTCAAAAACTTTTTTTACGTTTTTCAGACTTGAGTTTCTAGTGTATGTAGCATATACAGTTTCACCTTTTTTAAGCAAATCTAGTACTATATGAATGCCAACTAATCCACTAGCTCCTGTTACTAAGTTTTTCACTCTATAAAATTAATGTATGAAAATTACTACACAATATTTTATCTATAAATTATATGAAAATAAAATTTATGTTTTACAGGAATAAAATATATTTGCCAATTATCAAAAACATTTATAGTGAATTTTGTTGAAGAATTGAAATGGAGAGGTATGATTCATGATATCATGCCTGAAACTGAACAATATTTAAATGATAATAAAGTAGCTGGATATATTGGCTTTGACCCAACATCAGATTCTCTACACATTGGCAGTTTAGTTCAAATTATGATATTAGTACATTTTCAAAGACATGGACATACTCCTTTTGTTTTAGTTGGTGGAGCCACGGGAATGGTAGGTGATCCATCAGGAAAGTCAAAAGAAAGAAATTTATTAGACAAATCTGTTCTAGATCATAATATATCTTCAATTCAAAAGCAATTGTCAAAATTTTTAAAATTTGATAATATTGATAATCCGGCTGTAATCGTTAATAATTATAACTGGTTTAAGAACTTTAACTTTTTAGACTTTATTAGAGATGTAGGTAAACACATAAGTGTAAATTATATGATGGCTAAAGATTCAGTCAAAAAAAGACTAGAAACTGGGCTTTCTTTTACTGAGTTCAGCTATCAGTTAGTCCAAGGATATGACTTTTACTGGTTGTATAAAAATCATAATTGTAAAGTCCAATTAGGAGGTTCAGATCAATGGGGGAATATTGTAACTGGTACAGAACTTATAAGAAGAATGGATGGAGGATCGGCATATGCTATAACTACTCCTTTAATTCAAAAGGCAGATGGCACTAAATTTGGTAAAACAGAAAGTGGAAATGTTTGGTTAGATCCAACTAAGACTTCCCCATACAAGTTTTTTCAATATTGGATTAATGCTAGTGATGAAGATGCTATTAATTACATTAAAATTTTCACATTAAAATCTCAGCGTGAAACAAATTCTTTAATTGAAGAACATCAAAAAAATCCCGGACTAAGGCTTTTACAAAATGAATTAGCAAAATCAATTACTACTTTAGTCCATGGAGAACTTAATTACAAAACTGCAAAAGAAGCCTCAATGATCTTATTTAAAAAAGGCAATGATGCAGTTCAATCAATGAAAACATTGTCAGCTGAATTGTTTAGAGATATTTTTGAAGGAGTTCCGCAAAAAGAAGTTTCTTTTTCAGAAATTGATAACGGAATTACAATCATCGAAGCTTTGGTATCTAAAACGGAATTTTTAAAATCAAATGGTGAAGCTAGAAGAGCTTTAAAAGAAAATTCTATCTCTGTCAATAAACAGAAAGTAGATGTAAATGTGGTAATTAATAGAGATTATCTAATTGCAGAAAAATATATTCTTCTTCAACGGGGGAAAAAGAATTATTTTATAATTACAGTAATCTAAATAGTTAGTAAGTTACAACCTCTTATTTCTGAATTATCTGTTCTTCCTAGAACTTCAAATTTTCCATTAATATATTTTTTGCCAATATCTTGAGTTTCAATAAACGAGCAACTAAAAATATTAGCTAGATCTATGATGTTTATTCCTCCTGTTAAACTATTATCAATAATTTGAAAAGGATCTGATAAATCACGGATCATAATTTTCATCCATTTTGGACAAGAAAATACTCCATCTTTTTGAGCGTATGCTTGAGATAATAATTCACTCATTCCATATTCACTATGAATTTCTTGGACATCAAAAGCAGTTTTAAGTGTTTGATGAAGTTCAGCTCTAGTTATTTCTTTTTTTCTTCCCTTCATCCCTCCTGTCTCAATAATTGTCCAATTACTCAGTGATGGTAGTTTGTTCTCCGCTAAATCTAAGAGTGCATAACTTACTCCAAATAACATTACTTTTTCTCCTTTTAAGTTATTTAAAATAGATGAAGATTGTGCCCAGTTTAAATCAATATATCTACTATGTTTATTTTTACTCAAACTCATAAGTTGGTCTACCATATAGATAAGAGAACTATCTCCTTGCTCAATGTAGGAAGGCAATAAACCAAGGATGATCCAATCTTTGGGATCTCCATAATTATTTATGAATTCTTTTAAAAATGATTTTCTGTAAATATCTAGTTTTACAACGTGATGTTTACTTCTTTGACTTTTTGTTGTTCCGCTACTTAAAAATGTTTTTTCGACCTTTTTAAAATCCTTAACTACGTTATAGGTTTTAAAAAATTCAATGGGTAGAAAAGGAATTTTTGTGTAATGATTTATTTCTTTTACAACTATATCCTTTAGGTCTACGTATTTTCTGTAAATAGAGATGTTTTGATATTGAAAATTAAAAATTTCAAGAGCAATTTTATTAAATTCATTATCGTTAGAAATATTAAATAAACGTTGACTTAAAGGCGAAAGCAAATTAAAAGGTTTAATTTTATAAAATGGCGAATTTAAATACGAAAATAATCATAGTTTTATTAATAGTTACTACTTTTTTTTCTTGTTTAAAGCCTGAAACATATCCTGTTGAACCAAAAATTGATTTTGTGGATTTTGTAGCGAGCTCCGATTCAGGGACTTTAACCTTCTCTTTTACTGACGGAGATGGGAATGTTGGGTTAGATCAAGATATGTTAAATTATCCATTTGAACCAGGAAATTTTTACCATCACAATATATATATCAATTATTATGAGATAAGTGATGGAGAATTAGTTAAGGGGACATCAGACCCTAGTGGTAATAATTCTCCAAATTATGATACTGTTTTTTTTCCTTTCAGAGTTGAGAATTTAACACCCTCAGGTCAGAACAAGGCCTTGAAAGGAACAATTTCTGTTGTGCTAGAGCCATTTTATTTTAATCCAAATTCAGTTTCTAGCGACAGTATTAAATATGAAATATTATTAATTGATAGAAGTCTTAATCATAGTAATTTATTACTTTCTCCTTTAATCGTTCGCTGATTAGACAATATGAAAAATTTTCATTTTTTAATACTATCTACATTCACATTAATAGGATGCTCTATTACTAGCTCAAATTTAAATGGATATGATTCTAATATTGGAATTAATATGTCTCCTAAGTTTAAAGTTTATCATCATTCTAAATCAAATTCACGATTGTATTTTAAACTTTTAACCAATGAAATTTTGTACACTAGGAATAATAGAAATCAACCGTTTCAAGCTAATATAATATTGAAATATAAGGTTAATTATGAAAATAATAAATCAATTATTGATTCTGGAACAATTAAAATAAAGGATCAATACATTAATGATAAACACCTATCTATTGACACATCAGTCAATTTTGCATTCGAAATTGATAAAACAGGATCTATTTCCTTAAGTGTTTATGACCTTAACAGGTCTAGAAGTACAAATAAAAGCTTAAAAATTGACAAATTAAATCAAGCGAATAAGCAATTTTTTATACTTAATGATTCAAACAATCAATTTCTTTTAAAAAACCACTTTTCTGCAGGTGAGACAATTTATATTTCTAGTACTTTTCATAGTAATAAAACTATTTACAAATTTAATAATAACACTAATTTCCCTCTTCCTTTACCTCCTTTTAGCAAAACTTCCTATTTGTCTTTTCCAAGAAAAACTAATTTTTCAATTGCCTTAAATTTTAAGGATAATAAGAAAATAAAGTACACAATTCCCCAAAAGGGTTTTACCTATTTTCAAATAGATACATTAAGTAATCAAGGATTTACATTATTTAATTTTCATGAAAATTATCCACAATTAAAAAATGCTATTGATTTAATACCTCCTCTCAGATATCTAACAACGGAAGAAGAATATAGCACATTACTACTAAAAAAAAATCCGAAGGAAGCAGTTGATCAATTTTGGCTCAATAAAGCAAATTCACCGGAGAGAGCAAGGAATTTAATTAGAAATTATTATTCAAGAGTTCAATTTGCCAATGAACTATTCACTTCTCATGTAGAGGGTTGGAAAACAGATAGAGGATTAATAAGTATCATTTTTGGATCACCTAATTATGTCAGAGTTAATAAAAATTATGAAACATGGATTTATGGCAACGACCACAATTCCAATACAATAAAATTTACCTTTGAAAAAATGAAAAATCCATTTTCTTCAAAAGACTATATATTAAAGCGTAGTTACGCCTACAAAACACCATGGTATATAGCTGTTGAAAATTGGAGAAGTGGTAAAGTATATTGGTTACAATGAATAACAAAAGAAAAGTAAAAGATTTAGTTTTTGGAATCAGAACTGTTATTGAAGCAGTTAGACAAGGAAAAACAATAAATAAAGTATTAATCCAAAAAGGTTTATCGGGAGATTTAATAAAAGAATTATTAATTCTTTTAGCTAAACATGATATAATTGTTCAGAAAGTTCCTATTCAAAAGCTCAATCACATGGTGAAAAAAAATCATCAAGGAGTTATTGCTATGACTTCTCCAGTTGGGTACCATGATCTGGATTGGGTTATACAAACAGTTTATGAAAGAGCGGAAGATCCTTTTGTTTTAGTTTTAGATAGGGTAAAAGATGTAAGAAATTTTGGTGCAATTGCTAGAACTGCAGAATGTTTTGGAGTTCATGCTATAGTAATACCTAATAAAGATGCTGCTTTAATAACATCCGATGCGATTAAAACTTCAGCTGGAGCCTTGTATAAAATACCTGTTTGTAAAGTCAATCATTTGAACCTAGCTGTTGATTTTTTAAAAGGTTCGGGTTTAAAGTTATATGCCTGTACTGAAAAATCAGATTTATCTATAAGTGATGTAAAATCTAGAGGTCCACTAGCACTTGTTGTTGGAAGTGAAGAAGACGGAATCAATGAAAAAATTTTAAATAATAGCGATGTTAAATTTAAAATTCCAATGAGAGGTGAAATAGAATCGCTCAATGTTTCAGTTGCCTGTGCGGTAGCAATATATGGACTACAAAATAATTAGTTTTAATTACAATTAATTCCAATATTTTCTAAATCTTTCCAAAACTTAGGATATGACTTATTAACCACATTTATATCGTCAAATTCAATAAATTTAGTTTTCAGACAAAGTGGTGCAATACTCATTGCGATTCTATGGTCGTCATGAGTTTTTATCACCTGTGTGGGGGTTTTCAAAGATTGATTTTTACTCAGTTTTATTGACCTTTCATCTATCTCAGAAAAAATACCAAATTTATTCAATTCCTTTTTAATCATTATTAGCCTATCCGATTCTTTGTGTTTTAGACTTTCAAGACCGTAGAGATAAGCTTTAAGACCTAGTCCTGCACATGTTGTTATAATTGGTAAAGCTATATCGGGACAATCAGATAAATCCAGATTAATATTATTGTTTAGTGATTTACATTTTTTGATTATTATTTTGTTATTGTAGAATTTTGTACTTACTCCTAATTTTTCATAAATCTTGTAAAGTTGAGCATCTCCTTGAATTGAATTTTTTTTTAGTAATGGGATTTCAATTTCTGCTTTTGATGAAAGAGCAGCAAAACTGTACCAAAAAGACGCTCCTGACCAGTCATTTTCAACATTGTAATCTTTACAAGCATAATCTTGACACGGAATTATTATAATATTATTGTTCCATTGATATTTAATTCCCATTTGCTCCATTAAAGTCAATGTCATGGAAATATATGGTTTGGATAATATTTTAGAATTAATTGAAATTTTCAGCCCTTTTTTAAGGGTTGGTGCAATCATTAAAAGTGCTGAAATATATTGGCTACTTATATCTCCTCTAATATCTATCTCACCTCCTTTAATTAATTTTCCGAAAATTTTCAAAGGAGGATAATTTTTATTGTTTAAGTATTTGATATTAGCACCCAATTCATTCAAACAATTCACTAAAGGTCCTATTGGCCTTTGATGCATTCTATTGCTACCTTCAATTATCCATTGCCCATCAATTGAACTTAGAAAAGCAGTTAAAAACCTTAAAGTTGTACCAGCATGATTACAGTTAATTCTAAGTGATTTTTTATAACTTTTCAGTAAGTTAATCATGATTACAGTGTCATCTGAAGAACTTAAATTATTAATACTAAATTGCTGTTTACTTAATGCTCTTATTATTAGAATCCTATTACTAATACTTTTTGAAGACTCTAAAAGAATCGAACCTTTTAAAAAAGATGTTGATGACTTTATTCTAATCATTTTTTAGAAATTCTAATAATATTTTTTCTAACTCATTACAATCAATTTCTTGGTCAATCAGTACATTTCCAATAGCCTTTGGAAGGCTAAAATTAATTTTCTGGGTTAAATTTTTTTTGTCCCCCTTCATCAAAGTCATAACTTTTTGAATTTCAAAATCTAAATTTAAATGTTGACCAAAGTATTTGTGTAATACATTTCTAATTTCCAAAAAAGTTTGTTTACTTGTAAGTCTTATTTTGTAAGCAATATAAGTTTCTATAACTAATCCTTGGGCAACTGCAAAACCATGCATTGTTGAAATATTTTTTTCTATTAAGTAAGATTCTATGGCGTGTCCAATGGTATGTCCTAAATTTAAAGATTTTCTAATACCCATTTCATATGGATCTTTTTGAACAATTTGAATTTTTAATTCAGCTGATTTTTTTATTAAAAAAAAGTAGTCTAAATTTTCGACGTTATTCTCACTTAGATATTTCCACAAAAATGAATCAGAAATAATTGCATGCTTAAATACTTCTGCCATCCCAGAGAGCAGTTCGTTTTTTGGAAGTGTTTTTAAAAATCTTACATCATTGAAAATTTTAATAGGGTGACTAAAAGTCCCAATATTGTTCTTAAAATGGTTGAAATTAAATCCTGTTTTACCACCAATAGACGCATCAACCATAGCTAATAAAGATGTTGGAATATTAACAAAATCAAGACCTCTTTTGAAAGTAGATGTTGCAAAAGCTCCCATATCACAAATTATACCACCACCTAGCAAAAAAACAATATCATTTCTTGTTGCTTTTTGATGATTTAGGAAATTCCAAATTTCACTAATCTGACTAATTGATTTATTTTCTTCACCAGACTTTAATATAAGAAATGGAATTTCACTCAAGACAGAGTCGTATAATAATTCCCTACATTTTAAAGTGTTTTGGTCAACAATTAAAAATGCTTTTCTATTCTTAGTTAATACATTTAAAAGCTTTTTTTGCTTATTAATTTCACCATATACTATTTCGGGTAAAGGCAATGTCACTTGTTTAGTATAGATTCAATTGCTTTTTTTGAAAAATCGGAAAGAATAAGTTCACCAGAAATTTTTGCTCTCTCTGCAAGAAGATTGTCCCAGTTTTCTGTTCCTTCCCAAAGAATTTTTTTTAGAGCTTTTGTTGCTTTATTATGAGATTTTCCTAATGTATTACTCAATATTTGAATTTGTTCATCCATTTCTATTGTTGATTCGAAAACTTCTGCAAATAGCCCTTTATCCATAGCCCATTTTGCATCAAACCATTTAGTTGCATTTATTGCTAATGTACTCATTGCTGAAACTCCCATTTTTCTTTCTACAGCTGGACCAACAACAAAAGGCCCAATACCAATTGCCAATTCACTTAATTTAACTGAAGCAAATTTAGTAGCAAAACAGTAATCTACTGCACTTGCCATACCAACTCCTCCACCAACTGCTTTACCTTGTACTCTTCCAATAATTAATTTAGGACATTTTCTTGCAGCATTTATGACCTTAGCAAATCCCGAAAAAAAATCAATTCCTTCAGTAGTATTTGAAATTGAAGCTAATTCGTCAAAACTAGCACCAGCACAAAATGTTCTATCTCCACCAGATTTTAAAATAATAACATTGATTTCATCATCATTTCCTGCATTTGTTATCGTAACTGCTAATTTATCTAAAAGGTGACTAGGTAAGGAGTTACTTTGAGGGTGGAAAAACTCAATGGAGGCAACACTATTTTCCAATTTTTCAATTTTAACATATCCTTCTTTTATACTCATTTTATTTTAATTATTAAGCTAATATAAAAACTGATTTTATTTGTGGGTAATTATTAGAGATAGAAATAATTATTTTCTCATAAATTTTTCATGTATATTTAGCAACTATATAATAACATCAGCGTATAGGTGCAGTACAATATGTTAAATAAAAATAATATAGTAACTTTATTTAGTGCCTTTTTAGTTGCCATTAATTTGTATGGGCAATCTTCTGATAGTTTGCTAATAAACCAGGACCCTTACAATGATTCCTTACTAAATGAAAAAGGCAATCATGATTCAATTATTCCAGTTAGGAAATTCGATTCGATTAATAACGTTGGTATTCTTAAAGCAGATTCTTTAGTTATAAAAGATTCTTTAATTCAAAACATTGACAGTACTGAAATCCCATCTGCTAAAAGAAACTCAACTAAAATAGATTCTTCAAATTTTGAAAATGAAATAGATTTTAATCAATCTACAGATTTAGATTTTGTTCCTAACGATCAGCCATTTTCTGAAAATTTGATTTTTAAACCTCAACTGTCCATGGGTGTTGGTATGCTTACTTTCTACGGAGATATTGGGATGAATAACAAGGGTTACCATCCCATGGTAAGTAGAATTGCAACAACACTTAGATTGATTAATCCTCTAAACGAATTTTTAGATGTTGGATTTTATGTAATGTTTGGTGAAATAAGTGCAAATGAAAGGTCACTAACTCGAAATTTAAACTTTAAATCAAATATAAGGACTGGGGGAATAACATTCAATTACAATTTTAACCAATTTTTAAGTAAAACAAGAATTATTGAACCATATGTCCATGTTGGTTTTGAATCAATAGAATTTCTTTCTAAAACTGATTTAAAGGATGAAGATGGGAATACATATTATTACTGGTCAGATGGTTCCATCAAAGATATAGACGAAAGTCATCCTGACGCTGCAAATGCTGTAGATATTGTCAGAGATTATGATTACGAATCTGATATAAGAGAACAAAATTTTGATGGTTTTGGTAAGTATGCAGAAAGAACCTTTGGCGTACCGTTGGAAATAGGTGTAAATTTATACACCGGTAAAAAATTAAAATTTAGAGTTGGAACAGCAATGCATTTTACATTTTCGGATTTAATTGACGGTGTTACGGATCAAAGTATTGGTAATAGGGTTGGAACTTCTGATAATGATAAACTACTTTTTACCCATATTGCAATGTCATATGATTTCAATGTCAAGCCAAGAAAATCAACTGCTAAACCATTTGATATTGACTTAGAACATTATTTACAAGAAGACACTATTGATTCTGATGGTGATTTGATTGTAGACCATATCGACAGATGTGCTAAAACCCCTTTAGGTGTTAAAGTTGACCAATTTGGATGCCCACTTGATGATGATTTAGATGGGATTTCAAATTCTTTTGATCAAGAGTTACTTTCAATGCAAGGCGCTAAAGTTAATGATGTTGGTGTTACATTAACTAATGAGGATTACAATTTAATGTTTAGGTTGTATAAAGATTCAACAGGTGAGTTTTCGGATTTTGATACAATTCATAGTATTTGGAGTTCAGATCCTAGATCAGTTAAGAAAATAATTGATGAGGAGAAGTTGAAGCCAGCAGGGAAGCAATTGTTTGTTGTTATTGGTTCTGATGTTGAAGGTGTTTCTGCAAATGAGTTGTGGAAAAAGTTAGCCAATAAAGATTTTCAAGTTAGAGAATCTGGTGATTCAGTGATGTATGTGCTTGGAGGTTATGATGAATCCGAATTGGCCAGTAAAATAAAGGAACTTCAAAACGATGATATTAAGGTTCAAGGCGTTGTAGAGATATCTGAAAACAATGAAGTAATAAATATTGATGTTGAAGAGGTTCTTGACAAATCTGAAGAGAATGATCTTGTACCTGTAATAGATGCTGAAGATCAAGAAGCCTCATTTAGGGTTCAAATAGGAGCATTTAGTAGAAAAGTAAGTAAATCTGTATTCAAAGGACTGCCAGATTTAGTTTCCGTAAAAGGAGACGATGGTTTGTACCGTTTCTTTTCTGGGTCTTTTATTGATAAAAGTAAAGCTGCATCTCACAAAATTAATCTATCGACATCAGGTTACAATGATGCTTTTATTGTTGCATTTAAAAATGGAAACAGAATAACTTTAAAAGAAGCTGGTTTCCAAGTCGATTCAAATTACAAAGAAAATATTGAAATTTCTTCAACACCGTCAGTTAATGCAATAGATTCTAAGTTGGTGAAATTTAGAATTCAAGTTGGAGCATATAGAGAAAAAGTTCCTGTAGAGGCATTAGATTTATTTTTAGATGTTGGAAAAGTTCTTCCAAAAAGAGATATCACAAGTGGTTTAACCAAGTACTACGTTGGTAAACTAAATAATTATCAAGAGGCAATTAATTTCAGAGATGAGCTTATAGAAAAGGGACTAGACGATTGTTTTATAGTAGGCGAATTCAATAGCAATATTATTTCTTCAAAAGAAGCTCTAAATATAATTGGACAAGAATGATATTTCGGAGTTTAGTTTTATTATTATTTTTTATTAGTTGTCAAAATAACGGTAACAATAAACCCATAGACAATTTTTCTAACAATCTTAATTCAGAATGTAAAATTTTTCTCGAAGATTATGAATCAGAAGTTTTAAATTACCTTTCGATACAAAGTAAAATAAGTGATAGTCAAAATGACATTAATCTCATCATGGAAAGAAATTCTGCCGAAGAATCAGTTAAATCAATGCAGAGTGATCCAGGATTATTTAAATGCATTTCTAATTCTAAATTTAAAGCTACAATAGATAGTCTAAATGCTTTAATGGATTAAAAATTTAATTTTTCCGAACAAAACTCTTTTTAATAGTAGAATTTCTACATTTGCAGCAAATAAAGACCCATGAAAGTTGCAAATAATATCCTTGAGACAATTGGTAACACTCCTTTAGTTAAGTTAAATAAAATTACTAAGGAAGTAGATGCTACTGTACTAGCAAAAGTAGAGTATTTTAACCCTGGAAGTTCTGTTAAAGATCGTATGGCAGTTAAAATGGTTGAGGATGCTGAAGCGGATGGAAGATTACAGCTAGGTGGTACAATTGTTGAAGGAACATCAGGAAATACAGGAATGGGCCTAGCATTAGCAGCAATTGTTAAAGGATATAAATTAATTTGTGTTTCAACTGACAAACAGTCTAAGGAAAAGTTTGATATTCTTCGTGCTGTTGGAGCAGAGGTAATCGTTTGCCCTACAGATGTAGCACCTGAAGATCCTCGTTCTTACTATTCAACTTCTAAAAGAATTGCTGAAGAAACTCCAAATTCATGGTATGTAAATCAATATGACAATCCTTCAAATGCAGTTGCTCATTATGAACAAACAGGTCCTGAAATTTGGGAACAAACAGAAGGTAAAATCACCCACTTTGTAGTTGGAGTAGGAACAGGTGGCACTATTTCAGGGGTTGGAAAATATTTAAAAGAAAAAAATCCAAATATTAAGATTTGGGGTATTGATACTTATGGTTCTGTGTTCAAAAAGTACCATGAAACTGGAATATTTGATGAAAATGAAATTTATTCCTACATAACAGAAGGAATAGGAGAGGATATTCTTCCAGAGAATGTGGATTTTAATATAATAGATGCTTTTGAAAAAGTAACAGATAAAGATGCTGCAGTATATACTAGAAAAATGGCTCGCGAAGAAGGTATTTTTGCTGGTAATTCTTGTGGTGCTGCTGTAAAGGGGCTTATTCAGTTAAAAGATCACTTTAAAAAGGATGACGTGGTAGTTGTTTTATTGCATGATTCTGGAAGTAGATATGTTGGTAAAATGTATAATGACGAATGGATGAGAGAAAGAGGATTTTTAGATGACAATAAAAAAATAGCTATTGATTTAATAGAATCCCATCAAAATAAAAGGTTGGTTACAGTTGCTTCAAATGAACCACTTTCAAAAGCAATTACATTAATGAAGCAATATGGCATTTCTCAGATTCCAGTTGTTCAAGAGGATAAATTTGTTGGATCTCTTACAGACAATGTAATGTATAGAAAGATTATTGAAAATCCTTTGCTTAAAGAATTGCCTATTAATAATGTAATGGAAGATCCTTTTCCTGAAGTTAAATTCAATGAAAGTATTGAAGAAGTATCAAAGATGTTTAATGCCAATACCAAAGCTATTATTGTTAACTACGGAGACGGGGATAAACATATTATTACTCTTCAGGACATGATCAATGTAGTTGGTAATTAAAATATTCTAAGTTCCCCTATACATTTTAATTAATCCTTAAAAACAGGAGCAACAAAACTAAATTCCATTGAATATGGTATATTATATTGTGCAGGATAAGGTGTTTGTGTTTGTGGATCAAAATAAGGGGCGCTCAATCCAAAAACATCTCCAGAAAAACGTCCCATCATTGGTCTTCCAAAAACATATTTTT
>MDTC01122958.1_pt1 | contig 48643 bp, 56 predicted proteins | sample 811181 | NCBI WGS metagenome assembly MDTC01 (sample SAMN05326644, study PRJNA326480) | marine metagenome | isolation source: seawater | place: Pacific Ocean: North | collected 2011 | reverse complement strand
TTAAAATATTCTTAAAAAATATTTTAAGTAAAAAAAATAAGAATATTAACTACTTTTATAATAATTTTTTTATTTTGATTTTCTAGATTTTTTGGAGCGTTTTGATAATTTTGGTTTTCTTGATTTTTTGGAGCGTTTTGATAATTTTGGTCTTCTAGATTTTTTGGAGCGTTTTGATTTTTTAACTATTCTTCCACCAGTACGACGAGTAGTAGTTGGAACAGAAGGAAATTCAGGTTGAACAGGAACAGATGGTAAAGAACTAGTTATTCTTCTGGCTTCATAATGCATCGCTTTTTGATGATCGTTTGTTCCTTTTTGTATTTTTCGATCTTCTATTAATAATGACGTATTATTATTGCAGTTGCCGATCATTTTTCGGTTAGGAGATTCAGTGCCACATATTCCTGTTTTATTAGGTCCTTTTCTGCAAAAATGAAATTGTGTATTTAAACCGGTTCCAGTTTTATATAAAATATTATTACAATCATCAACTCTAATTAGATTATCAGAGCCAGGAATATTTTCTCCCATATAAAAATCTGAACATTGTTTATTACCTGGTTCATTTACAATTGTTCCAAATAAGGGTGGATTAGGTGATGATGAGTCATATGGAGTAACCGAATCTAAATAACAGTTTTTATTATCTCTTCTACTAGTAGCAATAGACCATCTAGAGCCACCACTATTTTTTTTAGTTTTACGCATTTTACAGTTCATGTATATATATATATATAATTATAATTTAATTTACAATATAATGTAGCTAAATATATCTTTATACAAATGATTTAATATTTTACTTGTTCTATTAATAAATTTATTATTTTTAAAATTTTCAGGTATATGTTTACTAACTTCTATATATATTTTTATTATTGTTAAGAAGAATAATATTATTATTTCGCGAATTCGTAATAATATAAAATCAAATACAGTCCAATTATTTATATAACTACAGAATTGAGAATTAGAACCAGAAAAAAAATTATTAATATCAACTATACCATTAAGTAAACGAGACCAAATATTATTTTCATGTTTTGTATACAATGCACTAATTATTTTATTGCATTTCATAAAATATATGAATAGAGTTTTATTTTTTGTTTTTGAAAAAATATATGGTGTACAACCATCGCAATATTTACTATCATATTGTAAATCACCGTTTGTAATATACGGTATATACGATGATCTTATTAATATTTCTATTAGTTCATCTTTACTTTTGTAATTATTAACAACAACTTGTTTTAAAGTGGATACATCATAGTATGTGATAAATAATTTATTGTTTAAATCTTCTATATTTGAAACATGTTTATTGACGAAGTCATTAATTATTTTTTTCATGCTTATTAGAGACGTAGTCTCTCTAAAAGAATTTAATATTTTTTCATAAAGTATGATATTTTCATCTATAGAATTAGTTATAAATAATACTGCTAATAATGCACCAATACTACATCCCGAAATTTTATTAATTTTTATTAAATTTAATTTTTCTAATTCTTTTAAGTAAATTAAAATACCATACCCATAAGCTCCATTAAATGCACCACCGTCAATTATAAGGTCAATTTCTTTTGGTAAATTTTCTTTATCAATATTTTCAATTAAAGCTCTAACATAATTCTTTAATGGATTTAAAGAATTCATTTCTGTCATTATACTTTAAATATTTAAATAAAATTGAATAATAATCTTAACGAAATAAATTTTGCAATAATGGAAGAATTTGACCCTGATTCTGTTATTGCTTTACCCAAAGAAAATGAAATTTCATTACCAAATTTAAATAGAATTCAAATATCAGTTGAAGAACTTACAAAAGATGAAATTTTAAATCATATGGAAATAGTAATTAAAGGTATTTGTAATTCAATACACGTACCTAATACATTATCTAGTTGGAAAATTACAGTAAGAGGTTTAACTACAATTAGACATATTGAAAAGGATTTTTATTTAGGTGTTAACATGTGGTTAAACATTACACAAAATAATATTATTTCATGTAACAATAATGAAATTTTAGAATCAATGAAAAATGAATTTTCTTGGATAAATGATTTGTTGATTATAAAAAGATATATGAATAAAAATTATCCATGAATAAAGTAAAGTATATTATATTATAAAAATATAAATATATTATTATAATATCAGTAATGAGTAGTGATTATCATAGACCATCATGGAATGAATATTTTAAACAAATTGCAGAAATAACTGCTACGCGGTCAAATTGTGATAAATTACATGTAGGATGCATTCTAGTTAATAATAATAGAATAATAGCCCAAGGTTATAATGGATTTTTACCAGGATGCCCGCATGATTCTCATATAGTAAATGGACATGAAATTGCGACTATTCATGCAGAACAAAATACGATTATAGATTGTGCAAAACGAGGAGTGTCATGTAATGGTGCAACTGCATATATAACCCATTATCCTTGTTTTAATTGTGCAAAAACTCTATTAGCTGGTGGTATAAATAAAATTTATTATATAAATGATTACAATAATGATATTTTAGTTAATAAATATTGCGAGTTAATGAATGTACCAATAAATAAGCTTGAATAAAATATAATTAATATATATAAATGAGAAAAACCGTAAAAAATAAGGTAAATTTAGTAAGAAAAAAAAAATCAATAAAAAATCAAAAAAAAATGAGAAGTATGAAAACACGTAAAAGAATGTTAAAAGGAAAAGGTAAAGATATAAATATTTATAAACCAAAAACAATATTAGATATGGAAGATAAAGTAACGTTATCTCAAAAAGGATTAAATCCAAAAGCAAAGGTATTTATTCCAAATACAAGAAAAATTAAAAATACTGAAAGTATATTAGATATGGAAGATAAAGTAACGTTATCTCAAAAGGGATTAAATCCAAATGCAAAGGTATTTGTTTCAAAAAAGGGATTAAATCCAAATGCAAAGGTATTTGTTCCAAAAACAAGAAAAGCAAAAAAATTTGTTGGAGGATATACTAATCCAAGCGATGTTGATTCTGTTAGATTATCATTAAGAAGTAAATTACCTGGAGTTTTAGCTAATAGAATTGCTGTTCAAGGTCGCGAGCAACCACGTCTTCCATCCAATTTAGTGAATGAACTAGTTCCTGCTGCGACTAATATACAATCTAAATATAGTAAATATGCTGATCAATTACAATTTAATCGTGATAGTTTAAAACGTGCTAAAGCTAGATTTCCAGAAAGATTTTTACCTGGTGCATTACCTTTCCCTGTGCGACAAAGTGGTTATAATTGGATGCCTAAAGGTGAAATAGATGATAGTGGGAATCCAGTATACCCTGGAGAAGATAGATTTGCGCGTGAATACAAGTAAAATAGTGTATTTATAGATAGTTTATCGAGTTAAATATTCAATCCCTTTAGTTAGTAATAAATATATTAATCCAAATAATACACTATTGAATATATATCCATATACATTAGGATTTCCATCTTTATTAAATAGAGATGGTAAAAAAGTTAAAAAATGTTTTCTAACTGCTGGTAATTGAAATAAAAAATACATAATACCAATTAAAAGAGGTAATTGTATTTGTTCATAAATATAATCTAAATTATCTGAGTGATTTTGTTTACGTTGATTTTCTTTTAAAGTTTTTTCATTATTTATTATATCGCCAATATAATCATTACTTTTATTTGGTACATGATTTACTTTAATATTTTCGTCTTGTTGCATAGAGAGTGTATTTTGTGGAATATCTCTGGAAGGTAATACAGTAGCACCAACAGAAGAAGCTTCTTTTAATACACTATTTAGTTCAGATGTATAATCTATTTGTTGCACTACTGGATCTATTTTACGCTCAGCATTTAGTTGTTGACCATAATTTTCAATTTTCACATTTTGTGTATCTGCTGTATTTTGATTATTATTAGATAATGAAGACGGTTGAATAGGTGTTGTATTATTATTATTAGATTGTGGATTTTGTGGTAGTTGTTCTATAGATGTAGTTCCTATTGTTGTCATAATATATTTATTTTTCATTAAATATATTATTCAAATACGCATTTAATTAATCATTAGCTAATTTTACATATAGAATGTATATATATATTGTAGTAAAAGCGAGTCCCATAAAAATAGTTCCATGAACATTTTTTAAATATCCGTAAACAATCCATAATATATTAAAAATTAAATTAAGAAAAATAGCTAAATATGGAAAATTAGAAGTATTTTGTGTTTTATGTATATTATAAATGATTGGTGTAAAACTTAATACACCAATAAATGTATTAAATAAAGCTAAATATAGTAAAAAATCTTTTTTATACATATATATTTATAGGCATTATTATTTTTTTTTATAGATAATATTCTCTCTATCTTCGAGTTCTAACAATATATTATTATGTAAATTACTACATGATGTAGATTTTTCTGAAAATTCGTAACATCTATTATCAAAGTCAAATACTTTATTTTTAATTTTATCTAAAGGTGGTGCTTTGAATAATAAACAATTTTTTGATTTGCATACTTTTCTAAATAATGTAGCTAGACCCAAACCAAGTATAATAGAAATAATATATTTACCACGGTCACTATTTATAATTTCTTTAATATTAATTGGAATTTTCATATATATTTATACTATATTCTTTTTTTAATGTTGAGGTGGAATATTACTAATTAAATTAGAATTATTAGGACAAGCAACTTCATTCATATTATAATTAAAACAATTATTAACTTTATCTTTAAAATATATTTTATCTACATTTTCTGGAGTTGGATATACGTATATAATTGTAGATTTTGGCTGATATATGTATACAAAAAAAAGTCCTAATGCTAAACTAATAATAAATAATTTAAAATCAATAAATTTTCCTATCATTATATATATTATATATTATATATTATATATAAAATAGTATGGTATAATATTATACTTAAATCTATGAATTTAAAAAATAATATTAATAGTAAATGTAGTATTTGTTTATTAACAAATACTAAACATAGAGAAGAAACATGTCCCCAAAAATGTAAAATTTGTTGTGGTTATCATAAACAGAGCGAACATTATTGTAGTATTTGTAAAGAATTTGGATGTGATCATAATGAATCATGTTGTCCATTACGTTGTACATTATGTCATAAATTTCATAAAACAGAAGAACATGTATGTAAAATATGCAATATTGTAAATAGTGGACATAGTGATTCGGGTTGTCCTTTAAGATGTAAAGTATGTTATGGAATGCACAAAACAGAAGAACATAGATGTTTTATATGTGAGAAAATTGGTTGCGATCATATAGTATATGATTGTCCATTAAGATGTAGTATTTGTAGAGGTTTTCATAGGAATGAAAATCATAAAGAATTACCAATAGGTATATTTGGGTTAAAAAAATAGATAGTAATAGTTATTTCTTAAAAACAATAATTTCATTTTTTGTATTATTAATAATCATTTCTAATTGAGATTGTGTGTATTGACGTTGAATTAAATGATTAGTATTATCATCTTCGTTATATTCAATATCATTGTATACGTATTTTAAGTTTCTAATTTTATTAGTAGTTTCTTGAATACTTTGCATATATAATTGAATAGCTTCTTTTAAGTAAATAAAATCACCAGTGTCTTCAAAGTTACTTATCAATTCTTTAAAATTTTGAATTAGTATTAGTAAATTATTACTATTTTCATCTATTACTTTAATTCTATTTAAATTACTAATAATATTAAGATATCTTTCATTTAATTTTTTATAGTTTTTTACTTCATCTATAAGTTCTTCTTTTAGAATATTAAAATCTTCTAATGTAGTTTCTTGACTAGTGTAACCAAACAAAAAATTTAATTTACTAGAGATAGTTTTTATTTTATTAATATTAATTTTATTATTTAATTCTATAATTTCACTATTTATATTAGAATATGTTGCTTTTTGTAATTGAATATCTAATTTACAAGGTTTTTCAATGTTACCGCATTTAGCAGATAAAATATTACCTTCTTGTTTAAAAATAGTTCCTCCAATTCTTCCACAGTTAATACACTTTTTTTTTAATTGTTTAAATTTCTCATTTTTTTCTTTATTGCTTAAGCCTGAATCTTTTGAAAGTTTTGTAATTTCTTTTTGAATCTTATCATTGTATTGATTTTTTAATTTATAATATTCATTTAAAGCATAATTAAATTTTGTTAAACTTTCTTCTTCACTACTCATTATATAGTATATTTATTTTTTATATTTATTAATTTTACTTTTTATGTTTTTTTCTAGTTGTTTCTTTTTTACTATCATTGTTATCTAAATCAATATTAATAAATTTAATATATTCATCTTTTAATTCATCAAGTTCTTGTAACCAGATAGTTTGAATTGACATACTTTGTAATGTAGAAAGTTCATTTTCTTTATTTAATTTATCTTTTAATAATTTATCTACCGATTCATCACATACACTATCTAGTGGCATTTTTATTAGATAATCATATGGTGTATCATAATTATCAGGGTCTTTATCAAAATTCATATTACTTAGAATTTCAATAATAACTTGCTTCTTTTTTCCTCTTAAGTCTATAGTATCATTTAAAATTTCTTTCATAAATCTAGCTTTATTTGTGAGATATAGTAAATCTTTTTTGATAGCCTCAATTTGATATTCTTTACGGCTAACATAATATTCAAATCTAATAGGATAATAAGCTTCAATAATATCAGAAGCAGTTTCATATTTTTGAAGATGTTCTTCGTGGTCGAAAAGATGCATATTGTTGGTTGAATGAGTAGTATATAATTTTAATAATTTTTCAAGTTCACTTACTTTTTCAGTACAATTACCACTAATATCTTTTACATTTTCATTTAATCTTTTAAGTAACCCTGGATAAAATTCAATAATCATATTAACAACTGTATCAGTTGAGTTATCATTGTAATCTTTAATTATAGGTTTACTTTCTTTGCCCTTATTATCAATAAGTGATTCAATATATTCTTTGTAATCTTGATTCCAAGTTCCAATTGGTAACTCCGTAATCTCAATTTTATTAGTATCAATTACTCTATAGCTACCTTTAATTAAATATTTTTTTGAACCGATATATTCAATCGTGCCTTTAAAATTTTTATAATAAGGTTCAATATCAATATCATGATTTTCATTCTTTAACATAACTTGTAATTTATTGATAATTTGAAGAGGATTATATGACATTATATCACAACTAAATCCAGTACCAATTCCTTTACCACCATTAACTAAAATCATAGGTATAATTGGTACATAGTAGATAGGTTCTACTTTTTGTCCATCATCGTAAAGATAATCTAGAATATAATCATCAGACTTTCTAAAGATAAGGCGGGTTAGAGGATCATTTAATTCAGTAAATATATATCTTTCAGACGCTGCATCTTTTCCGCCCATTAATCTTGTTCCGAATTGACCTTTGGGAGATAGAAGATTAATATTATTTGAACCAACAAAATTCTGAGCTAATCCAACAATTGCACCATTGAGACTATTTTCTCCATGATGATATCCAGAATGTTCAGATACATAACCACTGAATTGCGCAACTTTAATTTCGCTATTTAAACGTTTTTTGAATGCTGAATACAAGATTTTTCTAAGACTAATTTTAAGACCGTCAATTAGATTAGGAATAGATCTCTCATTATCATATGTTGAAAAGTGTATTAGTTCTTGATCTATAAAATTTTCATATGTAACATCCGATTTACTTGTATCTATGTAAGAATTACGATTGTAAGTTGATAACCATTCTTTTCTATCATCACTACGTTTTTTATTAAAAACCATGTCTATTTTACTAGATGATGATTCTCCGGTAGATCTAAATGAAACAATCTTTTTCTGTTGAAAATATTCTTTAAATTCTTTACTAGTACTTGTACCTAAACCTTTGTAATATTTAATAGTCCAATTTTTAAGATTGTTGTCTTTTTTCCAATTTTCAAATTCGCCTTCATTGTAGAAATCATGAATAATATTACCTTTTTTAGCTTTTAGGATAGGTGTATTCATAAATCCTATAAAATTAGGAATTTGAACAAGAGATTTCCATAAAGATTCAAATAAATTTAAACACAATCCTTTAATATGGCTACCATCTAAATCCTGATCTGTCATAAATAATATTTTACCATAACGAAGTTTTGAAGATATATCTTTTTCTGTATATTCTTTACCATGTTCTAGACCTAAAATTTGTTTGATTTCAGTAATTTCCTTATTAGCACCAATTTTACTTAAAGTTTCTCCTCTTACATTTAATAATTTACCTTTCATTGGGTAAATACCAATAACATCTCGATCTTCTTTTAATAATCCAGAAACAATACCAGCTTTTGCTGAATCTCCTTCACAAAGAATTAGTGTACAATTTTGTGACTTTGAAGTACCCGCATTATTTGCATCGATTAATTTTGGAATACCTCTAATAGATTTACTTTTAGTTCCATCTTGTTTTTTAAGTGATTTAGTTTCTTTAACTTCTGTAATTTGGCATGCTACATTCATAACACCCATTTTTGCAATTTTTTCAATAAATTTATCACTGACTTCACATGTAGAACCAAATTTAGAAATAGGAGTATTCATAAAATCTTTAGTTTGACTATCGAAAGCTGGATTTTCAATATCACATCTTAAGAATAAAGATAATTGTTCTTTAATAGATGATGGTTTAACATCAATCTTTTTTTTTGCTTTAATATATGCAACTAATTTTTTTATAATTTGATTCATAATATATTCAACATGTTTACCACCTTTAGATGTGTAAATACCATTAACAAATGAAACTTGATAAAATTCTCCATCTTGAGATAGAGAAACAGCAAATTCCCAGCGTTCATTTGCTTCTTCATATTTTACTTCTTTATCACCAATAATTAATTTAATATATTGTTGAAAATTTTTGATAGGAATTAATTCTGAGTTTAGTTTTACTTTAATAGATTTATCTGTTATGGCTGCAATATCATAAACTCTTCTTTTAAATAACTTTATCATATCGGTTGTAAGTCCATTTTGAAAACCAAGACGTTTATAATCTGGTTTGAATTCTACTTTTGTATATGGTTTATTTTTGCATTTTACAATATTTGGTTTTTCAATAGAATCTAAATTATTTTTAAATTCTTGTGTGTATTTGAGACCTCTTTTATGATCAATAGTTTCTATTCTACCCCATGTAGACCAAAGTAAAACCAACTTAAAACCAAAACCATTCTTACCACCAACAATTTTTTTTTCTTCTTTATTATAATTTGTTGATGTTCTTAAGTGTGCAAATACTAATTCAGGAATCCATATTTTGTATTCAGGATGTTCTGCTATATCAATTCCATTACCATCATTAATCATAGTAATTGTCCCGTCGTCACTAATAGTAATACTAATGTATGTAACAGGTATTATATCTTCCTCATTATTATTAATTGCTTGTTGCATTCTAACAACATGATCTCTGCAGTTTACAATTGCTTCATCAAAAAGTTTATATAAGCCAGGATTAAAATTTATTTGTTCTTTAGAAATAGAATTATTCTCGAATATTAATTCATTAGAATCTAGAAGTTCAACAGAACCAATATATGTATCTGGATTATCTAAAATATGTTGTTTATCAGTTTTTTTTTGATACTTATTAAGATTAGATTCTGAGTTAGATTTCATGTATTGTAATATTATTTACTTCTTATATTTTTTTTCAATTTTTTAAATAAATATTATTACAATATATAAATGGATAATCCATCGGCTTCATTATTGAGTTTTGGAAGATTGGCAGGTCCTAATGCAGCTATTTCAAATACCAAAATATTTTTTGAAGAAATTCAAGTACATAATGTAGAACAATTTATAGGAAAAGTTAAAGCAAAGCTACCAATTACTGGAAATAATATACAAAGAGCGGGAGCTTGTGTACTACAAGATTTGATAGTAAATAAAATAGAAGGTGTTGAAAGCAGTATGATGAGGGGTGAAAGAGTCGACCTGCTACAACAGGCTAAAATAATAACAGGTGATAATAGTCTTACACAAGAAAATTATAAAGAACGAATAGATGATAGATTAAGTTATTTTCAAAGTAGTACACAAGAATTTATATCCAATTTTTGTGACTTGACGTTTCCAGAAGATGGAACTTTCCGAAATGAATCTGCAGAAAAAAAAAAATCACAAAGTTATACGGTATATCTACGTACGTTATTTAAGACAACCATTGAAACAACTGGTAATAAGATAAGAACTCTTTTAGAAGGTAAGAAGGCTGCTGCGCAATGTAATACAATAATAGGTGCATTTAAACCACAAAAATGTTACTTGTGTGGTTGTCAGATGAGTAGCGGTCATTCAGTAGAATGTGAACATATATTACCAATAGTACCTGCTTTGTCACATTTATGGTTAGACCGTGGTGATGGCAGTGCAGATTTACGAAAATCATTAAGTATAGAATATGCTTGGTCACATGAATGTTGTAATCAACTGAAATTAAATAAAAATTTTATAAAATATAATACTGATAGATATATAATAGACGAAGAAGTGATTAGTGAATATTATAATTTATTTAATGAGGCTATACAAGGTAAACATCATAATTGCGATCAAATAAAAGATTTTCCCTGTGTCGTGCCCGGTGAAACTGGATTACTACACTTTAGGTTAACAGAAATTTTAAAGCAAATTAATTCTAATTTAACTTTAGTAAGTCAAGCAGACCTTACGAGCAACCCAGAGTCAATAAAATATTTTTATGTTCTAATATGTCAATTTAGATTAATATCGGCTTTTTCAGATATGGATTTTATAAATAAAGTTCTTTTAGGTTGGGAGCCTTCGTCAGAATTAAGCGAAGCAGAAAAAGAATTAAAAACAAAGATTTTAGAACTTAGTAGTATTATTAATAGTATAAACATTGAAATAGACAAAAATCAAAAAGAAAGGGTAAAAAATTTTAAAGATAACACCGATGAACACCGTCGCTTATTTCTCACGAATTTAGTAATTTATGAAGAATTTTTAGGTGAAGAAAACCCTGCAAAAAAAGCAAAAACTACGCTACCAGGTGCAAATCAACCGGCAGCGCCGTTGGATTTTGAAGACCTATATTTAGATATTGCTCAAAAATACCCTTTTATCAACCCCTCAGTAGCTGCCTCCTCAGCAGCTGCCTCCTCAGTAGCTGCCCCCTCAGTAGCTGCCTCCTCAGTAGCTGCCTCCTCAGTAGCTGCCTCCTCAGCAGCGGCCTCCTCAGCAGAACGTAGATCAGCTCGCAATATAGAATTCCAACAAAATCCACCTAAGAAGGGGACCGAAATGATTGCTAAATTAAAGCAAAACATTGATAACATTATTACTAATAAGGAAAAGGAAAAAGAAGACGAAGGGAAAGCATTTGTTAAAAAGACTTTTGAATTAGAATTGGAAAAACGAAGATTACTAGAAGAACTAGATAAAAAAGAGGTGGAACTAAGAGATAAAAAAAGAGAAAAGTACCAACTTAGAATTAAAAGAATTGCTGATTTAAATACTGGTGCAGCTGCTGAAGAAGCCCAACCCGATGTTGAGCCTGGGGCGGCTGGACCTAGTGGCGTGGGTGGTGGTAAGCGGAATCTTGAAACAGACGATTTAAACAATAAAGCAGAAGAAAGTGAAAGTCGATATAGATTAGAAGTAATAATCGACCTTTTGTCAAATCCAAAATATTTTCCAAATGAAAAAGAAATAAATGAATCAGTAATTACCTATATAAAAAATAGTAACGTCGTAAAAGAAACCAAGCGAATTCCAATGATGACAGGAATTGATAAAATGAAAGGTCTTCCTATGATGACAGGAATTAATACAATGATGACACTTCCTACTATAGCTAGTGCTGCCGGAGGGAATATGAAAACAAAAAATAAGAGAGAAAGAAGAAAAACAAAAAATAAGAGAAAAAAATATAAAACAAAAAATAATAAAAAAAAATATAAAAAATTTAATACTAAAAAGAATAAAATTAATAAGAAGAAAACACAAAAAAATAAAAAGAAGTAATTAGTATCTAATAAATAATATTAGAATATTAATTTATTTAATTTAAAAATTAATATTTTAATATATTGAAAAATTAATAACATAAGTATTTAAAGATTCGTGCGAAATGTAATTATAAATATGGAAAATAGTTCAACAAATAATGTATTAACTATTCAAACAATACAGATAGCACCGTTTCGTACATTAATGACAGCATTAAAAGACATACTTTTAGAAACAAATATATCTTTTCAACCTGATGGTATTAGAATAATTAATATGGATAAATCACATACAATTTTGGCTCATTTACATTTGGCTGCTGTAAATTTTGAATTTTATGAGTGCACTATGGAAAAGATTGTAATTGGTGTTAATATGTTTCATTTATTTAAGCTAATAAATACAATAGATAATGATGACACACTAACAATATATATTGAAAAATCAGATTACACAGATGGAATTGTACATCATCTTGGATTGAAATTTGAAAATGGTGATATTAAACAATGTAAAACTCAAAAATTAAGATTAATTGAACCAGATAATGAAGAATTAGAGGTTCCAGATGTAAAATTTGCATCAGTATTAAATTTACCATCTAGTGATTTTCAAAAGATAATTAGAGATTTAAGTATAATTTCAGATAAATTGGAAATTAAATCAGTTGGTAGTGAGTTAATATTTCGTTGTCAGGGACAGTTCGCTCAAGCTGAAATACGTAGAACAGAATCAAGTGGAACCATGGAATTCATACAAAAAGATGAAAATAAGATAGTACAAGGCGAATTTTCTTTAAAAAATCTTAGTTATTTTATAAAATGTACAAATTTATGTAATCAAATTGAAATGTATCTTGAAAATAATTTACCTTTAATAGTTAAATATAATGTGGCATCATTAGGAGAAATAAAATTATGTCTTGCTCAACTACCACAATAAAAATATTATTAGAATATTAATATTAAAATAAGTAATTTAAATATTAATAAAATAGGATTTTATTTTTTTTTTATTGTATGTCTTTTATTTTTTTTATATTTTCTTGTAACTTTTTTTTGTTTTTGTTTTCTTTTATTGCGTATTGTTCTTTTTCTACCGTATGTTTTTTTTCTACCGTATGTTTTTTTTCTACCACCTTCTCTGCTATCAGTTAATAAATACCGCTCCTCGTCTGAGGGGGCCTCTTGTTTTAATAAATTTATCAGGTTCTTGGATTGTAACAATTTGTCAATCATTTTAGTGTCCTTTATTGATTTTACCAAATAAGTCATAATCACGATAAATGACGCTAAAATCGCGATGTTGAACATACTATTTAACATTTCACTTGTATCCTTTATTTTAGCAAGCATTTCATAGCATAAATCAAAAATTCGAAAACCATAATTTCTCATCGAGTACAAGGCGGTTAATGCTAAAATATTTTGCGAGGGGGTTTTAGTGAGGTTCACAAAGCCCTCGCCTAGGTAGGGAGCGATGATCTCGAAGTTCTTCTGGATGTGGGGGCCTGTGGACATTAGAATCTCACTTGATTTCTTGAAGCCCTTTTGAATACCGGTTGTCAAGGCCGCTCCGTTAACCATACTGACCTTTAAGATATTCATGAGGACATTGCTCATCGTATCGACTGTTAGAGTCCCTGCGTTTTTAACCTTGTTTATTCTATCTTGCTTAGCTTTATTTTCCGCTTCAATATACTTTTTTACACACTCTACAATTTTTTCCAGGAATTCCATACTAAATTTTGATCGATCTTCATCTTCTGATATAGAAGCATCGGTAGGCATTATATAGTATAATCGTAGTATAGTTTGTAGTTTTTTATAACAATCATCTTTTGTACCTACTTTATAAAATGGCAAAAAATTGTAAGGAGATTTACTAGTTTCATCGACTTCGTTACATATTCCTATGATGGATTCTATTATTAATTTGAAAGTGAAGTTATCCTTATTAGTATTTAACTTATTTAACTTGTGATATACATCTTCAATGTTTAATGGAGAAGTATAGAGTTCGTTGGCGGGGATTGCTGGGTTGATAACAAGAGCGTTAATAATATCGTCAAGACGATTTAATTTTGTCAGAAACTCTTTAGGGTTTACGCCGACAGCTTGTGCATACGTTTCTATTGATTTACTCATTTTTTCTTTTCTCTTTTCTTCGTTGTTATTCCAGTTGTCATTAGCTTTATCAGCTTCTGACTGAGTAATTAGGTATTCCTGACTATCCTTCGCCTTCTGCGAAGGATTACGTATTCGGTGACCCCGTCCAAGTGGTTCGGAATACTCTGGGACTTCCTCTGAGACTTCCTCTGAGAGTTTATCTGAGGGTTCCTGTGAGATTTGTATATTAGATTCTCTTTGCTTAATACGGTTATTTTTTTTTATTCCAGTTAATCCTGGTAAAATTGGCAATTTTTTAAACATTATATAATATTATAATATTATATTTGTTAAAAAGTTAAATAGTTAAATGTAATTTTAATAATTTTAGTAAATAATGTACTAATATTATTTGCTAAAAATAAAAATAAAAAATTAACTATAGTAAAAAACGAAATAATTATAAATTATTAAGATATATGTTTCTTAAATAAACAACCATGCTTAGATAACCCATCTATATCATTTATGATGGCCGGATCGTAATTATCACAATTTTCAAGCCATATTTTTATTATACAAAAATTCTTTTTAGGTGAAATTGTAATACCATTAATATATTTGCTCAAATTTGGTTGAGTAAGAGTTTCTCCTAGTAGTACATAAGAAAGATTTTTCCAACTATTTATAGCACTTCTGTTATTTATTTTATAAGAAAAACATCCACCTTTTTTGTTTTTTTCATCTTCCCAAATAGGCTGAATACCATTTCTCATTAAAAACAACATACAATTAGTTGTTACTATATCAGGAAAACTTTCAAAAAAAATTAAAGATTCTTCAATTGTTTGTAAATTAATAATTTTTTTGTAACTAGATAATGACCAATCAGTATCATGTGGTAAATGTGCCCACATTGTCCATGTGTCATTTAACTTATGTTCGTTAAAATTTATTTTATTTATATCTTTCTTATGTTCAACCATACCCTCCATAATATTAGATTATTTTATTTTTTTATATTGTTTAATAAAATTAAAAATTATTTACTATTTCATAATCATTTTTATTTAGTTTAATATGTTGTTTTTCATTTATAGTTTTTTCATTAGTATTATTATCTAATAATACAATATTATATGCTATAAATTTATTTTTTATATGATTTACAAATAACCAATCCATAAAGATTGAATCAAATAAATTATTATTAACAATATAATAGTAATTATTTTTATTATTTAAAATATTAGTAATATCATAAGTTTTTTCATCTACTTTAATTATTACTAATAAAAATTCAAAATTACAAGGTGTTAATTCTAATATTAAATTATCCATCTTAACAAATAATGATGTTAAAATTTTATCTTCACATATATATTTGTATACTAAATAGTGATAATTATACAGAATATTAATTTTATCATTATTTAAATTATAAACATTAAATTTTTGAATTATTTTAGAATCCTTAATAACTAATGTGTTTGAGTCATCTTTACTAATATTATAAGAATTTATAAATAATAATATTTTTTGAAAAATATTATTAAACCATACAAATATTCTTACTAAATATAAGTATATTTCAATAAAATAAGGTAGAAGATTTGTATACATTATGTTATATATAAATAATTTATTATTAAATAGTTTTATATTAATTTATTTTTTATCTTTATTTGGGTATTCAACTGAGTAATCATATTTTCCTTTTTTTGGGTCTAATCCGAATACAAATAGTAAAATAGTTACAATTACAGTCATAAATATAAATGGTACAAATACAATAAACCATGATATAATAGTTAAACCTTGTTCACATAGTAAATTTAGAATAATTGTAAATATAATCATAACAAAAAATTTTAATAATGCTGTATTATAGAATTGTCTAAATGTATCAATTATTATTTGAATAATTGAAAAACCAATATATAATAAAGCTGGTCCACATAATTTTGTCATCATATATATAATAATTTATTTTTTTGTTTTTTTATATTTTCTGGTTTTTTTAGATTTTCTAGATTTTCTAGATTTTCTAGATTTTCTAGGTTTTTTTGCTTTTTTGGATTTTTTTGTTTTCTTCATACTACCATGCTGTACATACTGTACATAGTCTCGCTCAGGAAATAATCTGCTTTCTAATTCGTTATTTGTAGCTGGTAATATAATTCCACGATAGCGCCTTGCTATAGCTTCATAATTAGTAAACTCTTCTCTAGTCATATATTGTCCAACTACCTCATTAGGAGCGTTGGCCCTAGCGCATGGGTTATCTTCATCACTCCCGCCAAATACCCTATTTCTACAAAAAGGACACTCATATATAGACCCCTTATTGCCCATCTTCTCGCCGGTGTCAAGCATTGTTCCTCCAGGTGCCGGGACAGAATGATTACAAAAACCATATATTGTTGGATTCATGCTACCTTGACCATCGGGAAACCACCAACAACCTCCACCAGATTGTTTTTTTCCACCTATTTGAAGTAAAGTTACTTTTGTACATTTACAAAAATTATTCATTATATATTATAATAATATTATTTACTAAAATGTGCTATTCCTTTTGAATCAAAATATCCAACTTTATCACCAGCTTCTTCTTCATTTATATATAAATATAAATCTCCAGAAAATTCATTATTTGTAAAATATTTTTTACCTTGAATCTCCACAATGTAAATTTCTTCTTCCTCTTCTTCCTCCTCACCTTGTTGTTCCTCCTCACCTTGTTGTTCCTCCTCACATTGTTGTTCCTCCTCACCTTGTTGTTCCTCCTCACCTTCTTCTTCCTCCTCACCTTCTTCTTCCTCCTCACCTTCTTCTTCCTCCTCACCTTCTTCTTCTTCCTCACCTTCTTCTTCCACATCACCTTCAGGTTCCTCATCACCTTCTTCTTCCACATCACCTTCAGGTTCCTCCTCACCTTCTTCTTCTTCCTCACCTTCTTCTTCCACATCACCTTCAGGTTCCTCCTGACCTTCTTCTTCTTCCTCACCTTCTTCTTCCACATCACCTTGAGGTTCTTCCTCACCTTCTTCTTCCTCTTCACCTTCTTCTTCCTGACTTTCTTCTTCCTCTTCACCTTCTTCTTCCTGATATTCTTTTTCCTGTTGTTCTTTATTTTCTTTTTGCTTGTTTTCTTGTTGAGGTAGTTGTTCTTTTGATATTTTTTCTCCTTTTTGCTTATATTGTTTTAATAGTTTTAATTGTTCTTTTTGTTGTTCTTCTTGATATTCTTCATCTTGTTCATCTTCTGAATATTTTTGCTCTTCTTCATTATCTTCATTATCTTCACTATCTTCACTATGTTCACTTTCTTCACTTTCTTCACTTTTTTGAATATTTTTATCATCTCCAAGTTTAATATTTTTAAAGTTATTAGTGAATAAATTAGAATTGCTATAATTGTTATAATAATCATTATCATTATCTTTATAATCATTTATACATAATTTTAACTTATCATTTTTTAGATTTTCAATTTCCTTTCTAAGTAATAAATTTTCATCTAAAAGTTGTTTATACATATTTTCTAAATTTTGAAATAATGGGAATTGCCTGATTAATTCATTAGTATTTTTGTACTCGCTAATAGTTTTTTCATCTTTGCTAATTTCACAAATTAATGGTTCTAACTGACTAGTAAGTTGAGTTTTAAATTCATTACATAAATAATCACTTAGGTTATCAACTATTTTATTATAATTATTGTATTTACAACAGGTAGAAGTCATAATAATAATATTAATAATTATTTTTAATATCATTTAAAAATTAATATATGAATATATTAAAAGTAAAATGGAACCAATTAATCATAAACAAAAATTGTTAATAGAAATGGTTGTAAGACAAACAAATTATTCTTTTGATGAAGCCAAAAGTAAGTTAGAAAAATATGATAATAATTATATGCGGGTTATAAAAGAAGCTTTAGGAATAAATGAAACTATACAGAGTAACAAAGTAGAAACAACAAATCAAGTTATTTATAAAGAAATTAGAAATTTTATGGATAATGCATCAAACAATTACAGAAAGAATAAAGAAATGGAGGAAAAAAAGGAAGAGATAATTGAAAAATTGAGAACAAAATTAGAGCAAGAAAAAAATAAAAATAAATTAGAAACAGTAAAAGAAGAATAACATAATTCGAGGTTTACATATTTTAAAGTATAAAACAAGATAATATAATATAGTATATTATATTATCTAGTATATTACATTATTTAATTTTTTAAATTAAAATGTTCGTTTAATATTTCATTTTTAGATTGTTGTTTATCGTTTTTATGTAAAGAATATTTATTTAAAGATGAAGGTATAGATTTATATGATAGTAAAAAATCATCAGTGTCTTCATGTAATTCAGGTAGAACACGCACTAGTGGTTTATCAACAATTAGTAATAGTCTTTCATTTTTCAGTAATTTTCTATATTCTTGTATAGATAAGTTACCATAAAATTTATTTAATGTATAATAAGGACAGGGAGCTGGTTTAATATTTTTAGAATAGTTATATATTTTACAGTATAGATAGTTAAGTAAATGATATCTCTCAAAACGAGTAGTAGTATCAATATTTTTATCATTCATTAAATGTGCACATGCGCATTCAGGACTACAAAAACAACCATATACATGATAAGTTTTATTTAATTCATATTTAGGTATATGGATAGGTCGATTATCAAATTCATATGTACAATGAAAACAAGCAGATTTTTTGTCACATATATTATTAAAATGTAGATTATTTGATAATTTATCAAGTTTTAACCATATATTTTTCATATCATCACTTTTATCAATAGTACTTGAAATATCACTTTCTTCTTGAAAGGTTTTTGTATATGTAATATTATTTTCAAAATTAAAATTATTTTTAATGTTAGTATCGCTATTAATATTATTGTATTCCATGTAATTAAGATCATTCTGTTTACTTACCGAGAACTTATAATTTTCAGGATTATTATCTATTTTTTCTTCTTTTACATCATGTGATAAATTTTTAATATCGCTTGAATTACATTTTAAATGTAATATAATATTCATAATATTATTTTGCTTATTCTCAACGTTTGGTTCACATATTACAATTTTTCCACCTTTTGGTTTTCTTCCACGTTTTTTGGGTATTTTAATATCATTATTATTATTATTATTATCAATTTCTTTATCTTGTTTAAGAATTTCATTTTTAGCTTTTCTTCCTCTCTTTTTTTTTTCAGGAACGCTATCGTTAATATCCATTTTTTAAAATAATAAATAATGTATAATTTAAATACTTTTAATATATAATATATGAAATATTATTAAAAAATAGTTTATTTTTTTAATTGAATAATTATTAAAGTATATCTTCAATTACTTTTGTGTAATTAATTTGGCAATAACATACGCGACATAGAGGAATATAGTTATTTGTTCCAATTATTTCTTGTTCGCTTTCGTTAGTTAACCGGTGAGTATAAATAGATGGTTTATTACAATTGTTGCATGTACCAGTTAATTTAGTAATTTTATTTGCATGGGGGATTAAGTCCCAAATTTGTCCAAATTTTTCTCTCTTATAGTCAGAGTCTAATCCACATAATATAATATTTTTACCGTATTTTTCAATTTGAATTAAAACCCATTCTTTAAGATCTTTAAAAAATTGGGCTTCATTAATAAATATATATTCAGCCAAATTCAATTTATTAGAATTTTCATTATATTCCAATGCGTATAAATTATTTGTAGAAGTACAATCAATTTCTTTACCATTATGACTAGTAATTTTATTAACACCATATCTAATATCTTTATCATAATTAATTGCGAAAACTCTATTTTTGTTAACAATTATATTTTTTTTATTTTGAATGTTATTATATTGATTATATAATTCAATTAATCTAGATGTTTTACCAGAAAACATAGGTCCAATAATAAGTTCAAGTGATCCCATATTATTAAGTAATAAATTATTTTGTTTGAAAATTTATTTCAATTATATTTTATAATAAAGATTATTATAAATTATAAATATATGGATTCAAATCATTATATACCATGGGTTGAAAAGTATAGACCTGCAGATTTCAAAAAAATTGTATTAGAGAGTAATAATAAAATAATTTTAAACAATATTTTAAAAACAAAATATTTTCCAAATTTACTTTTATATGGACCACCTGGTACAGGTAAAACGACAACAATAATTAATTTAATTAATTGTTTTCAAAAAGAAAATAATCAAATAAATAAAGGATTAATGATACATTTAAATGCATCAGACGAAAGAGGAATAGATATAATAAGAAATCAAATAAATACATTTGTTAATTCTAAAACATTGTTTGAAAATGGAATAAAATTTATAGTATTAGATGAAGTAGATTATATGACAAAAAATGCACAATTTGCATTGAAATATTTATTACAAGAATATAAAGAAAATATAAGATTTTGTTTAATTTGTAATTACATAAGTAAAATTGATGAGTCTTTACAAAATGAATTGGTTAAATTAAAGTTTAATCAATTACCAAAAAATGATATAATTAATTTTTTAAATATAATTAATTTGAATGAAAAATTAGAACTAGATATTAGTAATATAGAATCTATACAAAATATCTATAAATCAGATATAAGAAGTATGATTAATTATATGCAATCAAATCAACAAGAATTATTAAAAACAAAAGTTTTAAGTAATAAAAATTTTGAAGAGTTACTAAGTAAAATAATGGAACATGATTTTAAATCTTTTTATAATAAAATACAAAACTTTACAATAAATTATAATATAGATGTAAAAAATATTCTAAAGAATTTATTAAATTATATTATAAGATTTAAAACAGAATTAATAAATGAAAAATTATTATATATAATAGAACATATATTACACAATACAGAATCCAATAATGAATATCAAATAAATTATTTATTTTATTCATTATCATATTTGACTGAATAATGTTCTTTAATTCTTTGTTCTAATCGGGATTTCCAATCATTTGGTGGAGACATTTTACTTGGATTAAAAAAATTAGATTTTAATGAATATTCTTCATCAAAATCATGTTCAAAGCTTGAATTTTTAGGAATAGATTGTTTGATAGGAATAGGGATTGAAATAGATGTTTTAGTAGGTAAAACATAAACCTTTTTATCTACACTTTTTTCCAAGTGTGAAGACTCCATATATAATAATAAATTAGAAAAAAAATTTATAAAAATAATTGAAAGAGATAAATTTAAAGATATTATAGAATATAATATAAATGCAAAATATGGAAAATAGTGAAGATATAGATATAGATAGTGCATGGGATAATTTTTTAGAAGATGGTTGTATCTACAATACCGATAATGTTTCACTTAATTACAATAATATTAATGATGAAAATATTCCTAAAGGAAGCGATATTTACATATCAACAAAAACAAAAATAGCATATTTATCTCATGAAATAGATTTACATTCTGTATTTTGGAAAATAAATATTTTAGAGTATCATAAACCTGAAGAAGGTGTGATTAAAAAACAAATGAAATTTAATTTAAACTCACAAGAAGAATTAGATAATATGAAATTAAAACTGATTAACTTAAAAAATGTAGATGAATATATAATTACTCAAATAATAAATCCGGGTGGGCGTATTAAATTTAAGGATATACGCAAAATATCAATAGGTTTATCAAGTAAAGATATAGTAAGTTATAGAACAAAAAAGAAAAGTGCATTTTATAATTGTTTTGTAATTATTTTAAGAATAAAAGATAAAGATGAATTTAAAGAAATCCATGTAAAAGTATTTAATACAGGAAAATTAGAAATACCTGGAATAAGAACAGATGAACTATTAGTAAAAGTATTAGATACAATAATATTTATTTTAAAACCACTAATTAATGATTTAAATATTACTTATAATCTAGATACGTGTGATACGGTATTAATAAATTCAAATTTTACTTGTGGATTTTATTTAAATAGAGAAAGTTTATTAGATATTTTAAAATATAAATATAAAATAAATTGTGTTTTTGATGCATGCCAATATCCTGGGATTCAGTGTAAATATAATTATAGAAACAAAGATAATTCGGTAAGTAAAATGTCATTTATGATATTCAGAACTGGTAGTGTGTTAATTGTAGGAAAATGTGATGAAAGAATATTATATTCAATATATGATTTTGTAAAGAATATATTGATAAGAGAATATAAAAATATATGTGTTAAAAATATAACTTATGATGAAAAAGAAATTAGTGGAAAGAAAAAACCTAAAAAAAGAATTATTTTAGTTGATTAATTGGTTATATTTTGAATTAATGAGTTGATATACTTAACTGGTGTAATATCATAAAATTCTTCGTCGATTAAATATAGTTGTAGTAATTTAATATTAATTTTATTTTTTTTTTTTATTTTTTTTATAAATATATCTAAACAGTCAAATAAATTATCATTTTTAAAATATATTGAAAAAATATAAATAGCATTTATTTTTTCACGAGTATTAATAATATTAGAATCCAAGTACATTTTTATCAATTTATTCATTATAAATTGCACATCAGTATTAAGATATTTAATAACATCAATTAATTTATGATTATCAAGTAGCTTAAATAATAATGTATTATAAATTAGAATAAATTCATTAATATCATTCATTATAATAGTAGATGATTCATCTAGTGAAAAATTTTTACGATTATCGTTATTAATTTCAAAAATTGTTTTTTTATAAACAAATAAAGAAGCATCTTTAGAGTTTAATTGTAAAAAACTATGATTATCGTCACCAATTTGTCCGATAAATTCAATATAATATATATAGGATTTTTGAGAATTATAGTATGTCATATCTAAATTTTTTGTGTATAGCAGTAATGTTTTAAATACTGTGTTTATAGTATTAATTCCACGTTTAATAACATATGAATTATATATTTGATTTTGAATAAAGATATTATCTAAGGTCTGTTTCATGTATTCATTAATTAAAAGCATATATTTTGTAAAAATAGTATTAGCATTTTGGTTGAAAGTATTATTATAATTATCAGTATTTGTTATATTATATTTTGATATTTGTGACATTATATATAAATAAATTAATATAAATTTATATTATAAATTTATATATATATTTACAAAATTATAAATATTTATATTAATTTATAATATAAGAATTTAAAGCCTAAATTTTTCTAGTATTATAAATGGCTACAGAAGAAGAACAAACATATAAACTACCCCCAGTAGCATTGTGGGAACACATATCTAAATTGTCTATCGTGGAAGATAAACCAATTATGCTTGATTATTGGACAGATTCATTAGATAAAAAAGTTTTAATTGGCGTAAAAAAAGATACAGGTGAAAAACTTTTAGTAAAAAATGCAGAAGAGTATACAAGTCCAATAAGTAAAATATATAAAACAAATGATTGTTACATTATATGCACAGAAAATTCTATATATTTAGTATCAAGTAATATACCAACAAAACATATTAATTCTTAAAGTATAATTATGTAAATTTTAATTAGTAGATATATTAAAATTTACAATTTATAACTACTCTTCATATCCAGCATATTTTAATGTATATTGTCTTGCGTTAAATAAAAATTTCTGTTTATCGGTCAAATATAAATTAGCTATATCAACCATTAGTGGGTCATTTGGATTCTGGTCGTCTAATAAAGAACATATGCTTAATAGAATTTTACTAATAGTCAATGCTGGGCTCCATTGCTCTTTTAATATATCTAAACAGATATTTCCAGTGCTATTAATATTACAATGATATATTTTTGTAATAAATTGTACTTTTGGTGGCTTAAATGGATAATCTTGTGGAAATTCTATTTTTAAATAAAATACACCACCGGAATAAGGACTACCTTCAGGTCCCATTATTGTAGCTTGCCAAGTATAAATATCATCGTCTATTACTCCAGCAGAACAATTGGCTGGAGGATTATTGTTTATATCTTCCAATTCTTTTTTTAATCTACTAGTTGTACTCATTGTATTAATATTAATATAAAATATATCTTTATACATTTTTATTAAAATAAAATTGTTTGGGCAGGCTTTAAAGTATTTTTTTTAATTCATTAATTTGTTCCAAAGTAAATTCTTTTGGATAGATAATATCAAAAATAATTATTAGATCGCCTATAGAGTTATCTCTTTGAATTCCTAATTTTGGAATAACTTTTCTAAAATCTTGTTTTATAATATTTCCTGGTTTATTATTGATTTTAAACTCCTTACCATCAATATATATTAAATCAAAAGAAAATCCACAAAAAGATTCTTTAAGCGTGATAGATTTTTTAAATAATAAATCAATACCATTTCTTTCAAAAACGTCATGTTCTTTTATAGAAATTTTTATTTCAATATCACCTCTGTTATCATCTGATTTTCTATTTCCTTTATTAATAATAGTAATAATTTCATTATTATCTATTCCTTTTGGAATTTCAATGTAAATAGTTTCTGTTTGCTGTATTTTTTTATCATATTCAATAATCCATCGCGTAATGCTAATAGGTAATTTAGAACCAGTATAAGATTCTAAAAGAGTAATATTAATAGTTTTAAAAATAGTTTCTGGTTTTGAATAATTACTATCTTTATTTTGTGCAAATCTTTTATTTAAAAAATTACTATTAAATTTGTTATCAATATGTATATTATTTAATGGTATACTATTAATTCCAATACCTGTAATAATATCTTCTAATGGTAAATTTGAAAGTTCATTAAATATATTTTTACTTTCATTTGAATTAAAAAACATTTTCATAAAAAATGATGGATCTATATCAACAGCATTAAAATTATTATTTAATGAAAAATCGTATTTTTTGCGTTCAGATTTATCACTAAGCACAGTATAAGCTTCTGTCATTTTTTTGTATAATTCAGTTTTAACTGTATCTCCTCTATTTCGATCTGGATGACATTCTAGAGAAAGTTTTCTATAGGCTTTTTTAATTTCTTCATGTGAAGCATTTTTTTCTATACCTAAAAGAGAATAATAATTTTCAACAGTATTATGAATGTTATTCATATTATTCATATTTATAATATACTTAACTACTTAAACTTAAATATTTATTATTATAAATTAATTATTAAAATGAATCAGCCATTTATTTACAAATATAAACCTAAATTATTAAAAGATTTTCAAATAGATAATGAATTACTAAATATGTTATATACATTAATAAAAATAGATACATTAAATATATTATTAGTTGGTGATTCAGGGACCGGTAAATCATCTTTAATAAATTGTTTAATAAAAGAATATTATTCTGATTACTATGATAAAAGAAATATTTTACTTATAAATTCACTAAAAGATCAAGGTATTTCATACTATAGATATGAAGTAAAAACATTTTGTCAGTCTATAAGTTTAATACCTAATAAAAAAAAATTTGTTATACTTGATGATATAGATACAATAAATGAACAAAGTCAACAAGTTTTTAGAAATTGTATTGATAAATATAGTAATAATGTTCATTTTATAGCTTCTTGTAGTAATATACAAAAAGTAATAGATAGTTTACAATCAAGAATTTTAATTATTAAAATTAAATCATTAGAAATATGTAATTTAGTTAATATATTAGAAAATATATGTATTAAAGAAAATATTACAATTTCACCGGAAGCAAAAGAATTTGTATTATCAATTTCAAATAATTCAGTTAGAACATTGATTAATTATTTAGAAAAGTTTAAGCTATTGTCATGTAATATTACTTATGATTTGGTAATAAATATATGTACAAATATTTCTTTTCATGATTTTTTAAAGTATACTAAGTTATGTAATGAAAAGAAAAATTTAAAAGACGCAATAGAATTAATTTATAGTATATACGATAAAGGTTATTCAGTAATGGATATACTAGATAATTATTTTTTATTTATAAAATCAACAAAAATAATAGATGAAAATAAAAAATATTTAATTATGAAAATATTATGTAAATATATAACAATATTTTATAATATTCACGAAGATGAAATTGAATTAGCATTATTTACAAATAATTTAATAAAAATATTAACAGAATAATATATTATTTTCTTGATATACACTATATGAACTCTCAAATTTTTAAAAAAAATGTTCCAACTGAAATACTTTTTCACTTATTAGATAAAATTTGTGAAAAAAATGAAAAATATTATTTACTAAATAAAGTATCCTATAAAAAAGGAGAGTACATAAATATATTAGTTACTTTTAATGAAATGTTATTGCAATATTATCATAAATCAAAACAGTTTTATGTAACTAGAAAACAAAATTATACAAATTTTATTACTATTATAAGACAATTGTGTAGATTAAAAAATATAAATTATACGTCAAAAATTATTTATAATAAATCAAGTTATGAAATTGTGTATTATATATATTTTTGAAAATAATAATATTAGTAATTATTCATGCGAATTAGCAATTAGTAAATAATTTCCTATAATTGTGTTAGATTCTAAAACTTGTTGTGGTGATAATTGCGTAAACCATTGAAATTTTGTACGATTAATTAGGTCATTCCATGGTATATATAATCCATATGCATTGTCGTATAAATTAATGAAGGAAGTTCCTAATAATTCTTCTATAAGAATAGGTTTATTATAAGAATTTTTTGTACCGAGATATTTTCCATCAATGATATTAATAGTTTGATTTTTTATACAATTATCTAGCCATATATTTATTTTACCTAAAAAATCCATTTCACATGTAAAGTCACTAGAATTTATAACTTCTTGATATTTAATAAATTCTAGCATTATATTATTGTTGGCATTGCATCCCATAAAATATGTATATGCAATTAAATCATTATGAATAGTATATTCTGAAGAAGTTCTATTAATAAATTCACCAACAAACATTTTTTTATTACGTATATTTTCATCATAAATTGATTTTAAACTTTTAAAACAAATAAAAGAAGATGGTACTATCATACCACCGTATATATTTAATAATGTACTTAAAGCTAATAATCTCAAATGATTTTTTATTGGATTTGCAATATTATTTAAATCTAATTTCCATTCCGGTAATATTTTTTTGAAAGAAAAATCATCAATTAAACATATGTTAAAGTCATTACTACATTTATCAATAATAGACTTTATTGTTAGATATTGATATGGTTGATTAAAATCTTTTGTATTACGTGAACCAAAATTGAGCCACGAACGTTGATTAACACTTGGTATAATGTTATTATCATTGTGTAAATGTATCCATAAATATGGTTTACTATTTATTCCTAAAGAATTAGGTGTAAGTAAATATTGATTTACCATTTTATAATAGTATTCAGATGTATTATAATTTTCTTGCATATTTAATTTTTTGTAACATATAGATAAAATTATAAAGAATATAAAAAATAAAATATATTTTAAAGTTTTCATATTAATATATAATAATAATAAAAATAAATAGAATGTAAATTTACGGAAAGCGTTTATTTTTATTTAAGTAGTTTTAAATTTGCCCACCAATTTTTATTAGCTTTTTCCATATTTTCATCTTGTTTCATTAATTTATATGCAAAATTAATATTGATTTCATCATCTTTTTTTGCTTTATTAATATAATAATTTTCACTTTCTATCTTATTCATTGGTTTAATATTTTGACTATTTCTATAATTTTTTAATAATTCTACATTATTGAATTTTAAAACATTATTATAATCATGATCACTAACAGGTACAACAGTCTCAGTATGTGCAATTTTTAAATCTTCATATTGTAACTTACTAAATAGATTCGAACCATATGATTCAGGTATACTTCCATCTAATCCTTGATAAGAATTACTAGTAATAAATTCTTTTATATCTTGTTTTTTTATAAGACTAGACATAGTTTTTTTTTTCTCAATAATTTTTTCATGCATACTATTTAAGGTAGTTGATGTATTATCTATATCATCATTACTCTTGAACCAATGCCCATAACCATTTTTTTTTTCTTCATCAATTATATTAATTTTTTCAAATGTTTCATTAAACCATTTATTGAAATCATCTGTTTTTGTTTCTAGTAATTTAGTAACCAATAATTTATTACTTGGGTCTTCATCATTTACTTTTAAGTATTCTATTTTTGAATTAGTATTATTTAAAGAACTAATATTTTTGTTTTTAAAATCATATAGTTTTTTTATAATTTTAAATGCTTTACAATAAAAAAGGAAATATTCATTAGATAATCCACTTTTATCTGGATGTGTTTTTAATACTATTTTTTTTGCTTCTTTTAAGTCATCAATATTAAAATTATAATTTAGTTTAAAAATATTTAATAAATCATTTAAGTCATAATTTTCTAAATTTAAATCAAAACTCATTTATTATTTATTATTAACAAATTTTTTCTTAAAATATTATTTTTTGTTAATAATAAAAAAAATATAACTTATGAATTTTCTTTTGCTAAAGTATTGACATTTGTAAATAATTCAACTATAGATGAAATATCTGAACCTGAAACAAATTTATCGCAGATAAACCAATTATCTCTATGCATTTTACAATTATAATGAAAAATAGCAGGAATACCTTTAACCATTTTTTTGGTTCTAAATGCACCATATAGTTCAAAGTTATCATCAATATCAAGGTCATAACAAATAACATTATCAGGCAAATCTATAAATAAATTATTGCATAAATTTTTTATTTTTTGACATGGGCCACACCATGTAGCTCCTAATTTAATAATTATATGGTTATTAGTATTACTATAGGTTTGTAGTAATTCATTTAAACTTTCAACAGTTAATTCATTGAATATATTTTTAGTTTTATTATTTTCACCTTTTAAAATATTATAAGTAGACATTATAATATAATAGTTTATATTATATTTATATTGTATTTTTTATTTTAATTGTTAATATTTTTAACCAAATAATCAAGTTTATCAATATCAATTTTTGATAATAAAATATGACTTTCCCAAAAATATTTGCAATAAGTCCATATAATTTCAAAGTCTAATTTATACCAATGATTGTAATTTAAAATTAACTCTTCATAAAGATTATAAGGTAGTAAATTTAAACTGTTTCTAGGTAAAACATATGCTAATTGTACTAGTGGTTTTATTGGTTGTTCTGTTTTAAAAGTAATAAATTCAGTATCAAAATATGGTATATATTTTACTAGATCTTCAAGAAGCGGGGGATAATTATAATTATATTTCCATTTCCAATCAGGACAGTCACTAGTATAATATTTAATATTCCATTCTAATCCTTCTAAATAATTAATACAAATTTGTTGTCTACGTGTATCATTTATTTCAATTTTAAATAATTCTTTATAATATCTATCTTGCCAGCCAATTTCACCAATGTTTATATATTTTTCAACTGTCCTATCATAAATAGGTAATGACATTAATTTTTCTTCAGCTGTTTTAATATTTGAAAAATTAAATTTAATCTTTTTTTCCATTTTATTACGTATTTTCATTTCTTCAATACAATATACTTCCTCATTTTTAGCTAATTCTGTTATAAATTTTCTTAAATTTTTCCAAAATATTTTATTATTATTATCAACTAATACTTCATTAGTATTTCCAAATAATAATTTATATGTTTCTAGTAATATATTAATACCGTTAGTTCTAATATTTATAGCAGGAAAATGTGGCATAAAATCATTACCTAAAAAGAAACATATAAATATATAATCATTAATATATGATATAGATTTTTTAATTAAATTATTATCAATACTCATTAATTCTTTTATTTTTTCACCTAATTCAAATATATCTAATACGTAATTTTCATTTGGTAATAAATTTTTATTTATTGTGCTTATAAAATGAGGTGTCTCTCTAAATAAATATATATTTTCACTAATTCTAGTATGAATTAATGATAACATTATTAAATCGGCATCCAATCCATATATAATTGTATTACTATCACTATGATATTGAGAATTTTCTCGAATATATTTAAATATTTTATGTTCACCTTCACCATGTTCATCTGTTGCCGAAATAATAATTTCTAAATTTTTACACTTATTATCTCTTTGTTTTAAAAGTTTTTTTGTATCATTATTTTTAAAATAATTATCTATACCTTTATGTAATTTTCTCATAAATTCTGTTCCGGGTGTAATAGCTGTAGTATCCCATTTATTTATATCTTTATTAATATCAGAATTATGTTTTGAAATATAATCATTAACGTACCAATTTTTATATCTTCTATTTCTTTGCTGTTCTAGCTTTGCAACCGGTGCTACACCATCAAAAGCAATGTAGACTTTATTAACCGGTAAAATAATATTAATGTAATATAATATTTTATTACATACCCACATAATTAGCTTGTCTTCAAAATGTTCACTATTATTAGCTATATCTTTTATACCGTCATAAATAATAGAATTGCTATCAATATATAAGTTGTGTATTAAAATACTATCGCTTTGATAATTTTTTATAATATTACTATGATTTTTTACAATATGAACAAAATAGCTTGGAATACCCATTTAATAATATTATATAATTATAATTTTAAATAGTTATGGTTTGTTATATATATATAAATTATTTTATGAAAAGTAAAAAATATATATTTAAATTATTTAAATTTAAATAATTTAATGATATATTAAATTAATTATATATTATATGGAAAATAAAATTATAAATTTAGAAAATTTAACTTTTTTTGAAAAAAAAATAAGTATTTTACAAAAAATAATTAATAAAACAGTAATATCTTGTCAAAAATATAAATTATTTGATATATTAGGTGCGAATGAATTAAATCTTTGTATAACAAGTCTTGAAAATATTTACATTGAGTTAAATAATATATTATCATTAGTTAATAGTAATAAAATTTCAATTCAAGAAACTAGTAATAAAATAAATAGTGTGTGCAGTGAATTAATAGTGATTTTTAAGAATTTTGGTAGTGATTCTTTTATGGATTTAGTTTTTATAATATTGGGTGATGAATACATAAATGAATATTTTTTAAATAGTAATATAATAAATAAGTTTAATTTAATTAATGATTATGTACATCCAATAAATTTTAAATTAATGTCATGGAAAAATGATAGTAATAATATTGAAGATGCTAATAAAAAAATTTTACAAAAAAATCGTATAGTAGAGGATCATATGATTTGCGAAAATGCTGATAATTTGGAGTGTTTTGATTTAGCACGCACGAGTAAATCATTTCAAACAAAGGTATATGGTATAAAAGTGGCAGTTCATGACTATAAAAATAAAAAAACATATATAGTATATTGTATAGTAGATGATGTTTTATTATCTTGTATTAACAATAATTTTTTAAATATTAAATTATCATTATTAAATGATGATAAACCATCTGATAAAGATTATAATTTAGAAGATTGGAATAAATTTTTATCAAGTTTAACATTAAAAGAGTTATTGGTTTATAATAATTCTGAAATATATACAAAGTTTCAAGGGACTATCAATCAATTATATCTAATTAAGCAAAAAACAATATCTCAAGTTGTAAAAGAATTTACAAATAACGAATTGTATGGACAGAGAACTACTTTAATACAATTACTTATAAAATCTAATGAAAGTGAATTTCAATATTTAGCATATCTTTTATATGATTTACTTTCTAATGAAAATAATGGTAATATAGATACATTAGAACAAACATTATTATATGATAGTCTTCCTTGGAATATAAAAAAAAATTTCAGGAATGCTATGAAACAAACTATTCAATATACAAATAATTTATATAATTTTGATAATAATAAGATACCATTAGAACAACAAATTTGTTTATTAAAAGCAGATGAAACAGTAAAAGAAAAAGCAATTTTAAAATTAAAGGAAATAAAAGCTAAATCAGAAGATTCTGGAACAAAAGCAAGACAATATTTAGATGGATTATTAAAAATCCCATTTGGAATTACCAGAGAAGAAGAAATTTTAACAGTAATTAATGATACACAAGTAGTTTTTAAGAATCTACATAATAAGATAAAAAGTTCATCATTATATGAATTTAATATAAATATGTTGGAAAAAGATAAATATACAAATCAAGAATTATGTAAATATATGGATATTATTGAAAAAAACTATATTACAAATATTGTATCAAAATCAATCGACAACTTAATTGCTTGTATAAATTTATTAAAAAAAGAGAATTTGATTAGTGTTATTAATCATATTAATACAATAATAAAAACATATAATCTAACTTATTCAAAATTAATATATAGTGGTAAAAAGATTTCTGTAATGCAAAATAATATTTGTGATTTTATTAAAAAATATTACATGAATAATATAATAATAAATAGTATTTTAACAAATTTTACATCATTTATTAATTGTAATAATTATACAGAATATATAAATTCATTAAATAGTGATATAAATTTAATTAGTAAAAATATATCAAGTGTGAAAAATTATATGCAAGATGTTAATAATAAATTAAATGATGCAGTTTACGGTCATGATAAAGCGAAACGACAAATAGCACGAATTATTGGTCAATGGATAAACGGAGAAAAAACTGGATACAGTTTTGGTTTTGAGGGTCCTCCAGGAGTAGGAAAAACTTCATTAGCAAAAAAAGGAATTGCTCAATGTTTACAAGATTTTAATGGCAATTTTAGACCTTTTTCATTTATTGCTGTTGGTGGTTCATCTAATGGTAGTACATTAGAAGGTCATAATTATACATATGTAGGTTCAACTTGGGGTAGAATAGTAGATATTTTGATAGAGACTAAATGTATGAATCCTATTATTTTTATTGATGAGTTAGATAAAATTAGTAAAACAGAACATGGTAAAGAAATTATTGGTATTTTAACACATTTAATAGATCCTACACAAAATGATTCATTTCAAGACAAATATTTTAGTGGTATTGATTTAGATTTATCGAAAGCATTATTTATATTTTCATATAATGATGTTGATAATATTGATAGAATTTTATTAGATAGAATTCATAGAATAAAATTTAAACATTTATCGCTTAGTGAAAAATTAATTATAACTGAGAATTATATCCTACCTGAAATTTATAAAAAAATGGGTTTTGATAATATAATAAATATTAGTAATAATGTTGTTGAATATTTAATTAACACATATACAAATGAACCAGGTGTTCGTAAATTAAAAGAATTACTATTCGAAATAATCGGCGAAATTAACTTATCTATCTTAACATATAGTGATAAAAGTAGCAATTTTCCTATAGAGATAACTATTGAAGATATAAGATATAAATATCTGAAAGATAGACATGAGCATAAAATAAAAAAAATAAATTTGGTTCATTCGGTTGGTGTTATAAATGGCTTATGGGCAAATAGTGTTGGTCAAGGTGGTCTACTCCATATAGAAGCGAAATTATTACCAACTACTACATTTCTTGATTTAAAATTAACAGGAATGCAAGGTGATGTAATGAAAGAAAGTATGAATGTTTCAAAAACATTAGCATGGTCTTTATTAGATATTTCTACTCAAGAATTATTAGTAAAAAATTTTGAAAAAACAAAATGTCAAGGTATACATATTCATGTTCCAGAAGGTTCAACCCCGAAAGATGGCCCATCTGCCGGAGCAGCAATAACGTGTGCTATATATAGTTTATTGTCAGATAAAAAAATAAGTAAAGACTTTGCGATTACAGGTGAAATATGTTTACAAGGAAAAATAACAGCCATTGGCGGTTTAGATTTAAAAATTTTGGGAGGTATAGAGTCTGGTGCAACAAAATTTATATATCCAAAAGAAAATGATAAAGATTTCAAAGAATTTACTGATAATTTAAAGGATAAAAGTATTATAGATAATATATTATTTTATCAAGTAGAACATATTGATGAAGTATTAAAATTAATTTTACAATAAAATATTAAATTTTAAAACAATAATATAATATATTTTATAAATTTTATATATATAAAATATATATGGCTGGTATAAATCCTACATTTACAAATATATTAGATTTAATAGGTTCTCTCTATCCCCTATTTATTGTAAGTTTTTTAGTTATAGCATCATTATTTAATGTTACATTTTTAAAAGGTTTAACATATCTAGGTGGGATTACTGTTTGTTTTGTTTTTTGGATTTTAATAGCAAACTTATTTAATAAACCACGAGATAAATCAGCTGCGTTAACATGTAATTTACTTAGTATACCTGGTAATTTTAAATTACCTAGTTTACCAATTATGATAACTATATTTACGTTAACCTATTTAGTAGTTCCAATGATAGAATCTTCAAATGTAAACCCAGTAATTATTGGTACAATGTTTATATTATCAGGTATTAATATGTATTATCAATATTATAATAGTTGTACTACATTATTGGGAATAGTAATAAGTATTATATTAGGGATAATAATAGGTTTATTATGGTTTTCAATTATTTTTAGTGGTAAAAAAGATTTATTATTTTATAATGAATTACTTTCTAATAACGTTGTTTGTAATAGACCTAAAAAACAAACCTTTAAATGCAGTGTATATAAAAATGGAGAAATTATTTCTAGTAATGTAGTTTAATTTTCTTTATATATTTAATTAAATGCGTATTTAATAGTATTTAAATCATTTAATAATGATATTAAAAATTGTTTTTTTCTTAAATTATGTGTTATCATTCTTTCTGCTATTTGATTTTTAGAATATATACTCTTGAATTTAAATAAAATTTCACTTAAATTTTCATTAATATACATATTTTTAATTTCTTCATCAGAATATATTTTTTTGTTTAATTTAATATTTACTATATTATGCAATTGTCTTAAAAATTCAATATAGTGTTTTTTTGTTTTTATATTATTAGTATAAGATTGTTTTATTATATTAGAGGCATGTTCTTTACATTCTGGACATGGTAAATTATTACATGTATTTACTATAATTTTAATCATTATATGTTTAATTTCCGGAAATTTAGATTCATTTACCCTTTCTGCTATTGTGTGGAAAAATTTCCATGTTATATTCCCCCATTCCTTAGATGACATAAATTATATATTATATAATTATACTTTATAATTAATTTTTATACAATATATTATTTTTTTTATAAAAATGTTATTTCTAAATATATTTTTAAGATTAATTATATAGTAAATATATAGTAAAATTAAACTAGTAAAAATAATAAAGAATTATTATCATTAATAATATAATGAATTATATTATTGAAGATAATATAGATTTTTATAATGAATTAAATAAACAATTAACTAATAATAATAATGATGAGGATATATGTTTATTAAGTCATTTGCCATTGGATATTAATAATATTAAATTAGAATGCCGACATAAATTTAATTATTTACCATTATATAATGAAGTTTGTAAACAAAAATCTAATAATTATTTTGAAACTACACATCTTTTAATAAATCAAATTAAATGTCCATATTGTAGAAAAATTACAAATAATTTGTTACCATATATAGAGAATCCAAATGTGCAATATAAGAAAGGTGTTAACTTTCCTGCAAAATATTCTATGTATCAACATAATTGTCAATGGATAAAAAATACTAAAAATATGGGTAAGGTAGTTTGTAATAAAGGAGCTGTAAAAAGTGAATATGGAATTTTATGTTGTCAACACATAAATATTTTAAAAAAAAAAGAGGAAGATATAAAAAATAAGGAGACATTAGATTCTTTATGGACATCAGAACATGATAAAATAAATAAAAAATATAATATTAATCAGCTTAAAGAAATAATAAAAAATAATTCAAATAAATATAAATTAAAAGTATCTGGAACAAAAAAGGCATTAGTTGATAGAGTAATTTATTATGGATTAATAGATAATAATAATAATAGTAATAATTGTGAACAAAATTATTTACCAAAATAAAAGTAAAACATCATATAGGTATACCTAATTAAATATATATTATTTATAGAATTTAAATATTATTTAAATTATATTAATAATGACAACTAAAGAGGTTTTAGTTAATAAAATTAAAGAATGGTTACAACACGATGATCAAATAAAAAACTTACAAAAAAAAATTAAAGAGCATAGAAATGAAAAAAAAATATTAACTAACAATCTTTTAGATATAATGAAAAACAATGAAATTGATTGTTTTGATATTAATGACGGAAAACTTTTAATGTGTAAAAATAAAGTAAGAACACCTTTAAATAAAAAAACTTTACTGGAATCTTTAGAAAAATATTTTGAAAATAACCCGAATATAAATGCTGAAGATGTTAGTGAATTTATATTAGAAAATAGAGATATACAAATAAAAGAAAATATTAGAAGAAAAACTTAAATAATATTATAGATTAATATTAGTAAATATTAATGAACCCTAGTAAAATAAATAGACATGAAATTTTAAAAAAAATAACTTTAGATAAAAAAAAACAATCAAAAAAAACAGAAGATATAAATGATAATAAAGTATCGTTAAAAACTGAAGATATGAATAAAAGAAATTATATTGAAAATTATGATGATAAAATAGATGTAAATATAACAGCTCTTTTACCAGCGACATCAATTATATCAGAAAAATATGTATACAAATTAGATACAGTTTTAAATAAAGAATCACAGGATCTTAAAAGTAATAAATTGATACATATATGTATTTTTAATATTATAAAAGAGCCACAAAAAGATCCATTTATTTTGTACCTATTAAATAAAGATTCTAGTAATAATATATTATATTTTCCACATTTTAAAACTGATACTAGTATATATAAAAAAAGTAAATTTTATTTAAAAGAAATATTTACTAATGTTGATAATATAGATATAATTAGCAAAGGATTTCTAGAAGACAGTAATAATTTATATTTATTTTATCAAGTTAACTACAAATACACATTATCACAACAAAATAGTTCTGATATTTGGTGGTGGGTATCAATGTTTGAAATAATAAATACAAAACAAGTTCTTAATTATAATATAGATTATAGTGTTTTTGAAATATTTTATAATAATACACTTTTAATAAGCTTATTTGATTATAAAAATAATAAAATATCAATACCATATATTGGTTATTATGGAAGTTATCATACAAACATATCTTTTATATCTGTTTTTGGTTTACCCAAACAGCTTCCTTATAATATTTTAGGACCATATTACTATTTCTATACATATAAAGGAGCAGGAAGGGGTGCAATTTGGACACCATCTAGAAAAAAAACATTAATTGATAATGAAGAAATTACTAGAGATGATTTTGGAGTCCATAAAAAGGGGGGTATAGTTAGATTTGTTATTTTTAATAAAACAACAAAATATTTATTAAATAGAGAAACTGATGAAGATGATAATTCAAAAATTACCCAAGATTTGTTAAATTCTACAGATAAAGAAAAAGAAAATCTTAGAAAATTTATTAAATCAACAATTAAGGTACGTGATGTAGATGGTAAATGGGCTGATAAATATGATTTAGTATATATAGGCTCTTTTTTAATTAAAAGTGATACATATAAAGAACGTAAATTTGATATTCAATTTGCTATTAAACATTTTAATCAACAATTACCTTTATCATATCACTATATTGATACAACTGAATTTACAAACGTTAACGATAGTGTAGATAAAAAAAATTTACCTTATGAATATAATAACTATAATATAGAATAATTTAATATATATTTATTTATATGAATAAAATTATTAAAAATATATCAATCTTTATTGCAACAATTGTAATATTAGTTATATTACAAGGTATTTTAACATTTTTTGGAATTAATATTTTATCATTCTTGAATTATATATTATGGTTTTTAGCTATAGGTATATTTTATTTATTACTTCCTAATAATTATACTCTTTTTACATAGAGTAAATTTATTCTTTAAATATATTCTGTATTATATTTAAAAAATTGAACTAAAAAGTTATGTAAATAAATATCTAGTATTATAAGGATGGAAAATAGAATTACAAAAAAAGTTGATACTCATTTGACAGAATTCAAAAATGAAGTTAAATTATGGTTTGATAATAATGATTGTGATATTTGTGGAAAATATAATAAAAGCGATTTTTTAAAGTTTATATTTGATTTTGATGGTATTTCTCTGTCTAAAGATGATTTTCAAAAAAGAAAAAGAGTAAAAAATTCAGTACCAATTCAAATACGGTGTTGTGCAAAACGAGCAAATGGTGAACAATGCACTAGAAGAAAAAAAGATGATAGCGATTTCTGTGGTACACATATTAAAGGACGACCATATGGTAAAATTGAATGTACTTTATGTGAAACACCTTTAGTAAAAAAAATTGATATTTGGGTAGAAGATATTAAAGGCATTAACTATTATATTGATGAACATGGAAATGTCTATAATCATGAAGATGTTTTAAGTAATAAGAAAAATCCTTATGTTATTGCAAATTATGAAAGAGATAGAGATGGTAATTATCATATTCCGGAATTTGGTATATAGTAAATAGAATGTTTACTTTCCTGGACATTTATCTTCAGTAATATAATTATATATACATCCATCAAATAATCCATCTATTTTTAGGTGTGAACAAGTATTCTCTCCTTTAATAATATCCCAAAGTTTTATCAATTTATCTTTATCATTATATTTTTTATCAAAAGTTAAAAGACACCCGTTTTCTGTATTTTCATCAACTATTGATTTAGTTTCAATAATACGACAATTTATATTACATTTTTTTAATCTATTTATTATGTCATTACAATTTAAAATTTTACTATTTGAAATACTAATATTTACGCTCATTATATAAATAAATAAATAGAATATTTATTTATATAATACTCATTGAATATGAATAATTTAGAAAATAATTTAGAAGAAAATATTTTAATAGAAGAAGATGATTCTAGTAAAACCATACCAGACAATGCATCAAATGATGAAATTGCTTTGTACTTTTTAAATTATTGTGGTATAAATTGCACAGAAATTAAAACTCTAAATGGTACTATTTTTTATAGAGATTTACTATTATGTTATGATAAATATAATAATTTAAAGAAAGATATACCAAAATTAAAACGATTGTTAACTTCTACAACTTATACCTCAATGCAACAGAATGCTGGTATAAATCAACAATGGCCATTAATTAATCTTATTAGACAAATATTACGTAAATATAATTATCAATTAATACCCAAACGGATATGTGATGGATATACTAAGGATGGTAAAAAAAAATACAAAAGATTATTTGAAATTAAAAATAAAGATTTATAATTTTAACTAAATTTGGAAAATAAAAATATAACTAAACTTAAAAATCCGAATACAAGAAGAATAGGTATAACTATATTTGCTAAATCACGAATAAAATCAGAATATAAGACACAGTCTTTACATTGTTTACAAATTTTACATTTTTTTTTATTATAACTTTCTAAATCAATATATGAATCATCTGTAGCGTGCATTTTCTAATAAAAAAATAAAAAATTATCTATTTCAATTTTAATTCCAAGGACAGTCTAAATGTCTCATACTTTTTTTTAATTTTAAATTTAATTCACATAAATTATACTGGTTTATTTTACCCTCGAATAACATATGATCTAATATTTCTTCAACATATTTATTATATTTATAATGACCACTAGAATGAAACGGTCTATCTTTGTGTAATATTAACTTATCAAATGCCTTATCTGTTGGTAAAAACATTAAATTGTATCCGTTTTCAATTTCATATTTTGAAAGTTTTATAACAGGATGATTTTTAAACTGTCTAGGTACAATATGATGGACACTTACCAACCCTTTCAAATGTCTATTATCTCTGATTTTATAAAAATTATTTTTAGTAAGTCCGGAAAATAATAAGGCAGAATATGTTAATATTCTAGATATCATTATAAATATATAATATTATTTTAACGCAAAATTGAAAAATTTAATAATTTATTGTAAAATAACTATGAAAGAATCATGGAAAAAAATAATCGATAATTACGATTTAAATTCTAAAAATAGTAGTAAAAATATATTATCGCAAATTAATGAAATTAGAAAAAATTTTGATAAAAATATAGAAATATATCCCGATAATAATAATATATTTCGTTCATTTAATTTTTGTGAATTTAATGAGACAAAAGTTGTTATTATTGGACAAGATCCATATCATGGCCCACAACAAGCAACGGGCTTAGCTTTCGGCGTAAATAATGGGTGTAAAATTCCACCATCATTGCGTAATATTATAAATGAAGTTAAACATGATATAGGTATAGATATTGTTGATACATCACTTGAATCGTGGGCAAAACAAGGAGTGCTTCTTCTAAATTCATCGTTAAGTGTAATACATGGAAAACCCGGTTCTCAAATGAAAATGTGGAGTGAATTTACTGATTATATAATTGAAGAATTAAATAAAAGTGATAATGATATTATATTTGTAGCATGGGGAGCTTTTGCTCATAATAAATTAAAAAATATAGATTTGAATAAACATTCAATTATTGTTTCTTCTCATCCATCACCTTTAAGTTGCTTTAAAAAATATAAACAATACCCAGAATTTGTAAATTCTAAACCTTTTTCAAAAATAAATAACATTTTACAAAAAAGTAATATTACAATTAATTGGTAATTATAAAGTATGGTAACTATTTATTCTACCATAATGAATATATTTATGTAATGCATAATTTTCAATTGTTACTCGGTTATAAAATCCACCATTAAAGAATATTAGTATTATAATATAAGATATTGAGATATTCTTAATATTAGTATAACCTAAATTATGTAACATATATATCATACTAGTACTAAATATGGAGAATGGATATCTAAAATAATTATATATATATGCCATTATTCTTTTTTGGTGAATTTGTTTCATTCTATTATTTTTGACAAGTGATAATGTTAAGTATTCTATAGATCCTGGTAATCCACATCCAACAAATGTTGTTAATCTAATTACATTTTTATCATACAGATAATATACTGGTATAGTTCCAAGACCGACAAATAAAATATGATGAAAATAATCCATTTTTGTATTTTTAAAAAATAAACTATGATAAATATGAAGGAAAACTATGTAATAAAAATCCATTATTGAAGTCATTGTATTAAGATTTTTTATTGGATTTATAACTAATAAATATACATCATTCCAAACAATAATTGTAATAATTATATTAATTACCGAATGTAATTGAAACCATCTTGCTTTTGTACCAAATATTTTACATAATATTAAATCTGTAAGTGGAATTGTTATAACTGGCATAACATAATCAAAATTTAGTTTTGATTCTCTATACGATATTAAATTATACATATTATTAATATCTATATTTATATGTTTAAATTAATATGTAAATTAAAATAAAATTGAAAATTATTATATTTTAAAAAAGTTTCTAACCAAAAAGAAAATGCAACAAGTAGCCTGGCTTTCACTTGATCCGGTTCACCGTATTATCAATTATTATCCAAAACGTATAGCACAAAAAATCGAAAGGGACTTTAATAATCGTGATATAAATAATAATTCGTTCTGTGTATTAGGTAGTGACTTCTATAATGCTACAATTAACTTTCATCCAAGTGGAAACATATATCAAACTACAAGACAAATAAATATGGGACGGGGTTATCATAAACCGCCAGGTTATAGAAATGTAAAAAGACATATAATTATTGCTAACAATAATAGGATATCATTGTATGTAAAAAAAAGATATAATGAATGGAGAATTGTAGAGAATGAATCTGATTCTGATTATGAAATTAATGAAGTAATACCGAATGAATTTTTAATTAATGTTTCTTATGAAAATACAGAATCAATTGAAACATTACTACCTTGGAATAGTGAAAATCTTTTATCAAATAATATAAATGAAAATATTATAGTATGGCAATGGTGTCGTGGCGTTAGGGAGCGACAAGGTGACCTTTTGAAATTAGATGATGAATGGTGGTGTCCATATTTATCAAATGAAAATATGAAGATTGAAGATGCATTTATAAAAAACATGAATTCAATTGATATAGATTTACCTGGTTGTGGTATGCGTAGGTTTATTTTTAAGCCTGGTTCTTGCTTTGCAACACAAAATGATGTTATTAATAAAAAAACAAGAATTATTCGTAGAATAACAACTACTATTAAAGAGTTAAAGTCAATGTTAGATAAAATGTCTTCACCACCATTAGATATATCTCAAATTATTGAAAACCTTCCTGAGGGAGCTGTTCCAAATCACTTTTATTGTTGTATAAGTCAAGATATTATGAATGAACCAGTTAAAACTGTAGATGGTCATACATATGATAAAGCATCAATAGAAAGGTGGTTCCAGCATAACAATACATCACCATTAACTGGATTACACTTATCATCTACTGCACTTGAACCAAATTTAATACTACAACAACAAATAAAAGAATTTATTCATAGTAAAGTTTCCAGTGTAGCTACATCTTCAAGTCATTAAATAAAATTTAACTATTTTGCTAAATGATATACAATAATATATATAATTATATATCATCTTATCTTCGATATTCTATATATGGATCAAATTCAAAGTCATTACAGTTATTATCTAATAAAGGTGCTTTTCGTTTATCATTACACCAGCAACCAATTTCTGGATTTCTATCTATTAATAAGAAGTTATCATTTTTTTTACACGAATGTGGTGTTTGAATACAAAATTTTTCCCATGGTCTTACGAATAGTTTAGAATTATCATAAGGGGTAAAAATGACACCTTCTTTTAGTACTGGTTTAAAATAATATAATGAAAATAGTAAAAATAATATAATAAAAAGCACATTTAATGGATTTAATACTTTTTTAAACATTATATATTTAATATATATTAAAAATTGATAAAGATGGATATTTAAATAATTATTTTTTAAAGAAATGTCACCATGGCATACATGTAAAAAATGTAATTTATTTGTTATTGGAGAAGAAAAATATGGATGTTTTATTTGTATTAAAAAAGAAGTATGTAATAAAATTAAGATAATGAAATATTCTAATGCTCTACTTGGTTGTAAATTACCAATAGATATAATATTATACATATCATTGTTAGCAAGTAATAATTATGATGATAGTAAATTATTATCAAATTTAGAATTATGCTGGAAATCGAGAATGCATAATACCATAAAATAATTTTTTTAGGATGTAAAGTTTTTTAATAACAGGAGATAAAATATTTTTTAAATAAATTTAAATATTTTACTACAAATATTATTACAATTGCTTATGAGAAGAGAATTAATTAATTCACTATTAGAAACTATTAAAATTGGATATCTTTTTAATATGAAATCGGGGATATCCATAAGTGAAATTGCTTTTACTTCAATGTTAATAATTTTTATATCATTTGTTATGTCAAATGAAGATATAATAAATGAAATTTTTTTTAAATTTTTAGAAAAGTTATATTATAGTAAATGTAATAGTATAATATTAGAAGGTAAACGAGCTTTTAAATTGAGCGACTATAATACTAGAACAGACCAATTATTTAGTGATAGATTTAAAGCAGTGTGGCATCATATATCCAAAATAAATAAACATAATAATTCAATATACAAATTAAAAGAGTTTTCAGATAGTAGTAATATTTATGATGAATATGGCGATTCTATATCTAGTCGTAGAAGTAGTAAAAATTTTGATAAAAGTAAAAGATTAGACATATTTATTGTTAATCAGGAACGAGATTTTATTTTAGATAAAGATATATATTGCAAGGTAACATTTGATTTTGAGAAAATAGAAAATAAAAATGGTAGAAAATCGATAAATAATAGTATTGAGACTATCAAAGTAAATATATTTTCTTATAATAAATCATTACACGAATTAAAAGTTTATATTGATAATATAACTCATAATTATATTAGTGAGATACAAAATACAAGATTAAATAAAAGATTTATTTATACTTTAATTGGAAAGGTAGAAAATAATGATGATTATGATAGTGATAAATTTTCTGCATGGGAAGAATGTCAATTTAATAGTTGTAGAAACTTTAAAAATTTATTTTTTGAAAATAAAGATAATTTAATAAAAAAGATAGATTTTTTCACTAATAATAAAGATTGGTATGATAAAGAAGGTCATCCCTGGACACTTGGTATTGGACTATCTGGACCACCTGGCACCGGTAAAACATCGATAATAAAATGCATCGCAAATAGATTAAATAGACATTTAATTGTCATTCCATTAAATAAAATAAAAACGCAACGGCAGTTTTCAGAATATTATTTTGAAAATATGTATAATAGAAATAATGACTATGGTTCTATTTCATTTAAAAATAAAATAATTGTCTTTGAAGATATAGACTGCATGATAGATATAGTGAAAAAGAGAAAAAACAATGATATTAAATTAAATAGTAAAGATAAGGAAGAGAGTATATCTAAAAATAAATTATTAAAAAAATTAATAAAAAAATTAAAAGATGATAATATAAATAGTGATGATAGTGATGATATAGATATAATTTCTGAAATAGATAGTGATTGTACTTTAGTAAATAATAATAAATTTACCAAAAAACATGATAGTTTAACACTTTCTTATTTGTTAAATATCATAGATGGAATTCGTGAAACACCTGGTCGTATATTAATAATAACTAGTAATAATTATGATACGCTTGATGATGCTTTAGTTAGGCCAGGTCGAATTGATTTTACTTTAAAAATGACTAATACATCTATTTCAACAATAAGTGATATGTTTCAACATTATTACGGGCAAACTTTAAACGATTATTATAGTCTTAACCCTGAAACAAATTCTGAAGTTATAAAAGATAATATACTCTCTCCAGCAGAAATTGTAAATATTAGATTATCAAGTAATACGCCTGAAGAATTTGTAAAAAATTTAATAAATACATTTAGTACAAAAAACAAAGAGTAAAAATAAATAATCGATTAAAGAATATAATTATTATTTTAATATATAAATGAATAAAATCATTTATATATTTTTATTTGGATGCTTTGTTTCGCGTGTATTTTTAGCAATAATTGCTAGATTTATAAATGTTAAATATCTTCCAATTATGGCTATATTTACATCTATTATATCTTTTGGTTTTCTTAGAGGATTTATATTAAATTTTCCAAAAACTGGATTTTTTGGTAGTAAAGTTTGGTGGCAAAATTATAGAATCCTTCATTCATTTAACTTCGGATTATTTTCTTTTTTAGCATTTTATAAAAATCCTAATTCTTGGATTATTTTATTTATAGATGCATGGCTTGGACTAATATTTTTTATTAATAAATATTTTTTATAAATTATATACATTTTTAATCATAGAAAAAGGTAGAGTTTTATTACAATTAAATAATAAAATTAATAAAATTAATAATATGATTTTAATCAAAATACTTAAATATAGAATCCATATTGATGACATTATATGTTTGAGGATTAAATAAATTTTTTATTAAATTAGTAAATGATAAATATTCATTTTCTATATTACTATCAATAACTAATTCTTTGGGTTTAGATTTTGTATCCTCAACACATGTTTCTATATTTTTTATACTATTATTTTCAACAAATTTATTATTTGATATATATGAGCATGAAATAGTTTTTTTTAAAGGATATATTATAGATTCTGGAGAATTAGGGTAAATTTTTTGTTTAACTGTCTTTTTTATATTTCTTTTATTTTTAATAATATTTATATGTTGTTCTCTACAATATTTTGAACAAAATACAAAATCATAACCCATATATATATTATTTTCACTATTAATAATAACATTACAATTTTGACATTTTGTAAAACCAAAATTCATATATATTTATATATGTAGAGAGAGATATAAATACAAAAATAGTTTTCAATTTTTTAATGTATTTAAATTAAGAAGTTTAAGTTATTATGCAAAGATATCGCACTCTTATTCATATTATTATAAATAAAATAACTTACTAAATTAGAATAACCATAACAATCTATTAATGCTATCTCAAAATTTTCTTCAATTAGTTTTAACTCTCTACAAATATTAATGTAATTATTAAACCATGGTTGCATAGTAATATTAACTTGTAAATAAAATATTTCACAATTTTTAAGTAGTTCTTTATTAAGATTACTTTTAAATATATTTATATTATCATTAACAAGTAATATTTTCTTATTTTCTAAAGAAGTTATAAAGTGATATTTTATATCTTCTTGTTTATTTATTTTAATATAATCTCTATTAAATGTAAATATTGTAGGCGATATCATTTTATTAGATTTTAAATAAAGATTATTAATTGTTGTATTATTATTATAATCTATTAATAATTCAGTATTTATTATAGAATCATTATACATCATTATAAACATTTTATAAGATTCAATATTGTTAAAAAATATTTTACTATTTTTCATTAAGTTATCCCAATTTTTTTGAATATTATAACTAAATAAATTTTCATATGTTACAGATATATTATCTATATCTAAAATTGGTATATAAATTTTTTCATTTCTATTTAATTTATCTAATATATATGTTTTAACTTCAATATTTGTAAAGTTTTTTGTATCTATATTTTTTGTTTTCATATATGGATTAACCATTAAGTAAGGGCCTGGAATTATATCTTTACCACTATATCCTCTAATATTACTAGTATGTAAATGATTTATTTTAATTCTAAAAGGTTCATTGTATAATTTAAAGTTATTTATTGCTAATACAAACGTAATTTTATTATCACAACCAGGCATTCCTAATTCAAAATTTGAATCCTCTGTATTAAAAATTAAATGTTTGCTATGAAATAACCATGCATCTTGAGAGTCACTACGAGGACCAAATATTTTTTTATTACTTTCTATTCTAAGTTGTGCAAAACAACATCTTTCATAATATAATGGTGAAGTAAAAATATTATCAATTGATTCATCAAAATAAATATCCGAATTTGATAGTAAACAATACCCTTTAAATTTTTTTGCTATTTCAAAAAATATATTATATCTTAATCGTTTAGTAATTATAATTTGTTCTACTTTTTTAAATTCATTTTCTGTTAAATCCATTTCATCTCTAGTATATTCTCTTTCATTTAATAAAATTAGTTTTGTTAACAAATTAAGTTTAATATTTCTTTTTAAACATTCATTAATTTCTTTTTTACGATTATCATTTTTTGGTATGTAAAATTGTTGAAATATATAGATATTATCTTTATATTCATTTAAATATTGTGGTGTATTAAAAGTTAGATTAAATGTTTTTGAAGAATTTATATTTGAAGAATTGATATTTGAAGAATTCATATTTTTTAACACAAATTTCATAATTAAATAATATAAATTAATATATTTAAATATTATTATTTATTAGTATTTATGAATATTTTAAATCTTGAGCAATCGAATAAATTTATTATTAAATTATTAGAAAATGATAAATCTTTTTTTATATCACGAGTTGGTGTAGGTCCTGAAACAATTGTTCCTTGTTATTTTAAAATATATAATAAAATAGATAATTTACCATCTTCATTATTAAATAAACTTGATAATAATAATGGAATATATACAAAAAATGATGATAATAAAAAAAATAATAATATTATTGAATTTTGTAAATTATATATTAATGCAGTTAATGAATCAACGTGCTTAGCTGCATGGGATAAATTAATGTTACAAGAGCAAGAAATTTTAAGAAATAAAAATTGCGCGCAATTAATATTTAGTATTTTAGAACCATTTTATTGTTGTTTAGAAAATATAAACCCATGGTCACATAAACTATTAGGTAAAAAAGTTTTAATAGTTAATCCATTTGTTGAATCATTTAAAAAGCAATTAAATAATAATTTTCAAATTTTTAAAGATCCTAATAAGAAAATATTTTTAGACGGGCAGGAATTTGTATTTTATAAATCTTATGTTACAACTGCAGGAAATCATTTACATTCATCATGGATAGAAACATTTGATATTATGTGTAATGATATATCTAAATTAGATTTTGATATAGCATTACTTGGGTGTGGTGGTTATGGATTACCATTATCTAATTATATTCATAAAAAATTAAATAAAAGTGTTATATATGTTGGTGGTGGATTACAATTACTGTTTGGTGTAATGGGTAAAAGGTGGGAAGATAATGATATGTGGAAAAAAATAATCAGAGAAAATAATACTAAATTTATAAGACCTTCTGGAGATGAAATT